>Ga0316192_10001143_pt1 | contig 19580 bp, 13 predicted proteins | sample MerIslwburrow_MG_FD_204931 | JGI IMG/M metagenome (GOLD analysis project Ga0316192, IMG submission 204931) | Coastal sediment microbial communities from Maine, United States - Merrow Island worm burrow | ecosystem: Environmental > Aquatic > Marine > Coastal > Sediment | place: USA: Maine...
GTAAAGAGCCACAAATCTGGATTCAGGCATACAAGATTTATGCTGGACGAGAGAATGAATTGCAGCAGGCGATTGGTGTTGCGCATGATTTGGGCGTAAACAATTTTGCCGCCTGGAGTTACTATGGCAATGAGTATATGTCATACAATCGGAGCGACGATCCAAGGAAGGTTTGGGATGTAATTGGCTCGGCTTATGGCGATTTGGTTAAGTAAAATTTACACCTGCAGGTTATTTAAGTTGAAATTTTGAGGTAGCGCAATGATGTCTTGATTGTAGTTGACCACTATATTTAAGGAGTATTGAAACTTGACTCACCCATTGGAACGCATTTTACGGAAAGAAAAAAAACTTGCCATCGGTTTGATGTCCGGCACATCAGTGGACGGCATTGACGCGGCGTTAGTTGAGATTAGTGGGTATGGCATCGCCACAAATATTTCTCTTGTCCACTATATAGAGTACCCCTATGCAGCCGACATGTGTGATGAGATTTTAACATTATCACAGCCTGGCAATGGTTCAGTCGATCAGGTTTGTCGAATGAATATATTGATTGGTGAACGATTTTCCAGTGCTGTTAAAGTATTGCTTGAAGAGGCAAAATGTCAGGCCGGTCAAGTTGACTTTATTGGTTCGCATGGTCAAACGGTTCACCATCTGCCGCATGATGGGGAAATTTATGGCTATCACGTCAACGGCACCTTGCAAATTGGTGAACCTGCGATTATTGCCGGGCGCACAGGCATTACAACGGTGGCTGATTTTCGACCGGCTGATATGGCTTTTGGAGGACAGGGCGCGCCTTTAGTTCCTTTTTTCGATTATATTATTTTTCGATCCGATCAAGTGTCCCGCTGCCTGGTTAATATTGGTGGAATCTGCAATATTGCGTTTCTTTCAGCCAATTGCGCCTTGCATGATGTTCTTGCTTTTGATACGGGTCCCGGCAATATGGTGATCGATTACTGCGCACAAAAATTGTTTTCTCTTCCTTATGACAAAAGTGGGAAGATAGGACGAAGCGGCGCTGTTTCAGAGAAATTACTCACCGATCTGTTAAAGCATAGCTACTTTGGGAAGCAGCCGCCCAAGTCAACCGGACGTGAAATGTTTGGGCAGACCTTTGCGAAACAATTTATACAAGTGGCAAAGGAGGCGGGACTTAACAATGCAGATATTGTCGCGACGGCAACGCATTTTACAGTTGAGTCGCTCGCCATGAGTCTGGAGTGTCTCAACAGCGCTCCGGATGAAATAATTGTGAGCGGCGGCGGCGCGCAAAACTCTTTTCTGATGGATTCTTTGCAATTGAAATTGCCATCGACAAAAGTTGCTGTAACCGATGAGTATGGAATTCCATCGAATGCCAAAGAGGCCATGTGCTTTGCGGCGCTGGCAAATGAAACTTTATGTGGAAACCCATCGAATGTCGCCTCGGCTACCGGCGCTTCTGCGAGCGCTGTTTTAGGAAAAATTTGCTTTTGATCCCCTTTTTAAAAGATCGAAAGTTTGCTTCCATCTACAAGTCGAGGTGAGGTGTGCGAGGGTTCGTTTTGCAGTCGTCTCCTTTCTCGCCTTGTGGTCGTAAGCTCTGATGGATATTGCTTTATTCCTGCCGGATGCCAAGGAAAAATGTTTGCGGATGCTTCAAGGCGTTTAGGTTCCTCACAGAGTCCAAAGCAAAATGGCTCAGCGCTGTAGGTAGTTTCTTTCTGACCGAGCCTCATATATTGCATTGAATAGTAGAGTAAAGGCGTTGGCTGTTTGAGCGCGAAAATGTGGTATGATGGTGAAAAGTATCAGACGTCCGTCGCCGATGGAAAATTCCAGCGCAGCAGGCGCGTCAAAGCGATGTTTCCCGAATTTAGATCGACAGTAAACTGGGATTGCGAAGAATTTGGCAAAAGGCTTCGGGCGGAAAATTGGCGCTTTCGACCAGTAAGCCTTAAAGTTGTCAGGCATTCCAAAAGTCAAATTGTGGTTGGCCTCAGTTGCAAATGTTGCATATTCATTCAAGCCCGTGTTGCTGGGATCAAATTCTACAACATTTAGCGGTAAATCGAACATGTCAATAAGGACTAAACCGGACTGACCAATGCTGATCAATGTCCCTCCATTTCTAACAAATCGCTTCAGGTTGATCATGCCATCTTGCGTAATGCCGTCGTTATAGGAACGCGGCGGAGCGATATAGATGTCATCATCCGTTCCATTTAGCAAAACGTGCGGTTCTAAATCAGGTAAGATAATCGCGTCGTAATCATTTACAAAACTGCCGTTTCGAAATATTGCTGAATTTAAGCTGTGCATATTGAATTCATGCGACTCAAGAACAAATTTAGTCCAACCCGGTTCGGCGTCAGCGTTCCAGGGTTGATAGAGCCCGACTTTAGGTTCTCTTATACTAAGAACATGGTCATGGCTATAGGGTTCGTTTGACGCTGTTAGTTGCACCGAGAGATCGCCAAAAAATATTTTCCATTTGCGTCGGGAAATATTTTTTGATGAAACTGCAAATGTGCCTGGCTCCGATATGTTAGTCTTAAGTGTCCCTGAGATTAGACGGAAGACACGCTTGTTGCCTTTTAAAAGGCGATTGATCGCAATATAGTTTTCATGCTCCGATGGCTTGATTAAATAAAAATCTTTCTTTCGCCGCTGAAATGAGGTTCCATTTTGTGAAGAGTTTGGGCGAACTTTTACAGTCTTTAGCTGTAGCTTTTCATAATTATCGTTGACACAGTCGAGAGTGAGTCCCAGCTTTTCCGACAGCGTAAAGCGTTGGCTTTTTAATTTGCTTTTCGAAGAGATTTGTTCCGACTGAATGGCAAAGTTTAGGAAATTTCCTCCGACCTGTCCACGCGGGATAATGTAGTCGCCTGGTGAAAAGTTTTTTTTGTCCGCAGTAACTAACTCCGCTTTCACACCCTGCAAAGCCAGAATGTCAACAAATTCCTCAGTCGTGCTTTTCGGGTTTCGCTTTCGACTTATGTGGAAAGCCTCTTTCCCGACTTGCTGTGACCGATTAATGGTTTCCCGATTGCTCTCGCAAAAGTTGGCGATAATTTCTTTTTTACGTCGGGAAACATTCGTGAGAAGCGTTTCTACAAAGGCTCTTTCATAATCCGAAACGTCGCTTGCGTGCCACCATCCACCCGGCCATGGCTTGACAGCAGGTTCAGTAGCCGCTGTCGGCGAAATCACATCCAGAGTTCCGCGCGCGAAGAAAAGAGGCTTCACGTATGGGGTGTTTGCAACTTTGAGACTGGCGCCAATTGAATTGTGCAGGCATGCGACAAGCGCAAGACTGCCGTTGCATTGCCTTTCTTCCGGATAGGTTGACTCAATGCCACTCAACCCCGCTCTCTCAACCGCATCTGCAAATAAAACCTCTTGAAAGGTGGAAATGCGTGGTGATATTTCCGGAACTCCTGCGCCTGGTTGCGCAACCCTGGCTCGGATATTATTTGAATTCATTCCTGAAAGTTCAAGAACAACATGCGGTCGCCATACGGCAAAAAGTTGCTTTGCAACCAAACGGGTTTCCGTTGCTTTCAATGACTGCCAGTCGAACTGTATGTCATCTCCCAGTTTGGAGTGCGCCCGCTCCGGCAAACGACTGGTTGCATATAGAGTATTCGCATAATGATTAAACCATGCGGCTATTTTGTCAACCCCGTCCGGATTGATGGTTGGAATTATTAATAAAAGGATATTAGAAAGCGCTTCCTCTATTATCTTATTTGGGGTCGAAATCAATTCATAAACCAGAGTCATGATTGCCTGGCTTGATGCGATATGCTCTGTTGTTGTGGAGACGACAATGGCGACCACAGCTTTGCTTTTTCGTGATATTTCTCTGATATCGCTATCGGTCAAGCCTGGCTTGATTGCCTGTTTTTGAAGATTTCTATAGAGGGTCAGGTTCATCAAATTGGTTGGCGATGAAATAATTGCCATGAACATGTCGCGGCTCTCGGTGGATTGCCCGATATTTTCAATCTTCAACCGGTCGGACTTTTCCTGCAAGATACTAAAGTAGTTGGAAATCTGTTTCCAATTTGCAACCTGTTGACTTGAATTCGGTTTGAATCCGAGGATATCGCGCGGGGCGGGAACCTGCGTATGCGCGAATGCGGCATTTAGCAATAATAGCGATAGACAAACCAGGAAGTAATACTTTGACACCGAGTGATAAATTGCCATAAAAGAGAGCGTCCATGAGAACTGCTGTGTTATTAATTTCAGCTTTACATTTTAGATGGCTTGAAGCGTGGCCTTTTTGGTTTGGAGGAGATCTTAAAACCTAGATTAAGGGCAAACTGTCCCATTTGCGCAGTTCCTGCCAATGACCAGGCCGGATCATATTCATCTGATATTTGATGGTATCGTTGCTTTCGATAGATTTGCCATTGTTGCCGAATGGTAAGGCTGTCCGATTCTTCCGAAAGTCGTGTTCCACTCTTTAAAAAAATAGCCGGAATGCCTTTTTTGAAAAAGTTTAATTGATCTGAGCGGAAGAAAATGCCTTGACTTGGGTTGGGATCGGTAGTTATTTTCATGTTCATTTCTCGAGCGACAGTTTCGCACAGTTCAGCGAGGGTTGAATAATCGGCTCCCAGCGTAACGATATCGCGTGTTTTCCTCCAAACATTTAAAGCATCCAGGTTTATATTGGCAACTGTTTGCCGCAATGGCACAACAGGGTTTTGGACATAATATTTAGAGCCTAGCAGGCCTGATTCTTCCGCAGTTGTTGCTATGAAAAGAAGAGAACGTTTGCTGGGAATCGGGCTTTCTGAAAAAGCTGTGGCCAGCTCAATTAGTGTTGCCGTCCCGGAAGCATTATCGATTGCGCCATTAAAAATTTGTGTGTCATCTATCTTGCCAAGGTGATCGTAGTGAGCTGTGTAACAGATATATTCGTTCTTTAAAACAGGATCGTCACCAGGTAATATTCCAATGACATTGGCGGATTCAAGTTTACGCGTGACATTTTTTATCGTTGCTGAAGCAGTCAGTCCAAGAGAAAAGGCCCGGAATGAGGAGGAGTTGGCCTTATTAATAATTTCACTGAGGGTCGTGCCGGCGCCAGCCAGGATACGTTCCGCAGTTTCTCTGTTAACCCAGGCTTTCAATTGCAATTGCAGAGCGCCGGAGTCTGGCTGAATGTAGAACAGTTCACGGTTTCTTGAGCTTTGGATTACATTCCATCCATATCCTGCAAGCTCATCTGTGTGGATAAGAATTACACCTTCAGCGCCGCGTTTCGTCGCCTCTTCAAATTTATACGTCCAGCGACCATAGTATGTGAGCGCATCACCGTTAAAAAAGTCATTGCTGTTCGATATGGGTTCATTGACCAGTATCAGCAATATTTTACCATTTACGTCTATGTTGGAGTAATCAAACCAATTGAATTCAGTAGAACTAATTCCGTATCCGACAAAAACCAGCTCTTTGCGCCTAAGCGACACAAATGACTGATCCAGCTCAGTCCAGGCGACAAAATCTTCTCCAGGGCGCAAGCGTAGAAAAGTGTTGTTCCCTCTTACTGAAAGGGTAGGCTCGCAGACATTGCCTGTCAATTCAACGTTTTGAAAATATGAATTAGTGCCACTGGCTGGCAAGAGACCCGCTTCTTCAAATTGGGAAGCAATATATTTTGCCGCAAGCGCGGAGCCTGGATAACCAGGCGCGCGCCCCTGCAGTGCATCGTCAGAAAGAAATTTCAGGTGCGCCCGGACGCGCTGTGATTGAACCAAGCCATCCCGAATCCCCAAGCGTTGAGGAGATTCACAGCTAAGGAGAGTCGCAAGTAAAGCGTAACTAAGAATGTAGTGTAATATTGTATTAGGTTTCATCGGCGCCTTTGGGTCTGAGAATTCAATGAAATAGTTCTCGGTCGGGGTTTGAAAGGTAAAACGGTTCAATAGGATATTCGTTTGCCGTTTCCCTGGCAAGTCTTGATATCATACTGAAAGTTGTCTACAGAAATATATTTGGTATCTTCTGGATTGCTAAAAACTCTGTCGACAGATATTATAAGTTTTCAGAGCCGTTCGCAAACTGCGAAATGTGGCTGAGGTTTAAAGTAAGATAAGCCACCCAAATAGAGCCTAAACTATTTATGCGTGAGTGGCTTTGCTACCTGCCAGAGATTAGGCGATATGTCGAAGGATGTTTTTATCCGAGACCGTAAAGTCGGCTTGGATTAACTGGACAAGGCCTCTTCTTATCTTTTGCGGACTGATAGAAATAATTTCACAACATTTTTCAAATGAAAAGATGTAATCGGCATTTTTTTCTTCAAAAATCCAAAACTGCGCGCTTTTTAAATTTTTTTCCAGCTGACTTAACTCATGGTCTTGTCCTTTTGAACGCAGGCGATTTATTTTGTTTGGATTGTTTCCGTCAACATAATCCTTTACCGCTCTTAAAATTACAGAGACAATTAGCTTTCTTTCTGTAAACTGGGTTTTGACTTGTTCCATTTCCTCATCCTTCCTGAGAGTGTCACCCTAATTTAAGGTGGGCGGGAATTTAATAGCGGAACAACCTAAAGAATTATCGACGCCCTGCGAAGGAGAAGAACGCGCCGCCCCTTCTGCCTAAAACAAGGTAAAATATAGCATGAAATAAGGTGTAAATCAAGATAAAGTTTAGCTGGAAAGCACTGCGGAAAGTAAGAAATATAGGCAGAACTCGTCCTGGGCACTGCCTATATTTCATTTAAACAGGGTTGATTTTTTCTTTGCAAATTTAACGCCAAAAACGAACACTCGGACATCCTGAATGCGCTGCAGGACAGAAAACCGGGTGGTTTTCAATAGTTGACTTCCTGTTTTTACGCAGGAAGTTTGCTGATTTGCGATACTTTAATAAAGAACTATTATTTTTTGAATAGGCTTCAATAAGCTGCATGTTTTTATTCCAATCGGGCGCGCGCGGCAATTATTTTGTAAAGAATATTGACAAAAAATAAGAAATCTTAAACGAGTTGTTTAAAAACAATAATTTGCGTTGTGTTGGAATTCTGTACACTCTGTCAGGAATCCACACGGTTTTCTTAGTTCAATGTTTGCCGCACCCGCATCCCTGATTATCGAAACCGACTCCTGTTTTCCAAACAAAAGCGTTATTTGCCCCGGGTTTTTCCCAATAAAATTGAGCTCGTTTTTGGGGATGATTGCCGATTTCATTCATTGTTCTTGCGTCATAAAGCCGACCATTTATCATAACCTGCGCAATTTCTTCGCTGTTGCGAATGTCTTCCAGCGGGTTTTTGTCGAGGATGAGCAAGTCAGCTAATTTGCCTTTTTCAATCGAGCCTATCTCGCTTTCCATCCCAATATATTCCGCGCCATGAATTGTGGCGGCTCGCAACGCTTCCATGTTGGTCATTCCGCCTTGCGCCAGCATCCAAAGCTCCCAATGAGCGCCGAGACCCTGCCGCTGTCCATGCGCGCCTAACTGCACTTTTCCGCCAGCGTCAATTAACCCTTTCGCGTCAGCCGCAAGGCTTATGTGTCCGTAATCGTCGTCTGGAATTTTTAGTCGTCGCCTGGAGCGCGCATCGATTGGGGGGCGCGGATGAAAAGTTAGCAGACGTTTATTTTCCCAAACGTTGGTTTTATCATACCAATAATACTCGCCGTTAACCGCGCCATAACCTACCACAAGCGTGGGTGTGTGACCAACCCCTGATTTCCCCCAAAGGGTTAGCACATCTTTATGCCAAGGTGAAATTGGCGTTGAATGTTCAACGCCGGTATGCCCGTCAAGCACCATGGTCAGATTATGGAAAAAGGTGGATCCTCCTTCAGGGTAAACCATCATTTCCAATTCATGCGCTGCCTTTAGAACCTGTTGGCGCTGGTTTCTGCGCGGCTGGTTATAACTTTTTACTGAAAACGCGCCGACAGCTTTCATTCTTCTCAAATGCGAACGCGCGTCATCAAGTGAATTGACCAAAGCCTTGAAATCTCCGTCCGCTCCATACAAAATGGTTCCGGTGCTGTAAATTCTGGGACCGACCATCACGCCGTTTTTAACCATTTCTGAGTGCGTAAAGACCATTTCAGTGTTGTTTGAAGGGTCGTGTGTAGTCGTCACGCCAAAAGCGAGGTTTGCGTAATAGATCCAGCTTTGTTGCGGGGACAGGCCATTCGGCGCCTGCCACATGTGCGCGTGAACATCGACTATTCCAGGCATGATGGTTTTGCCCGTCACATCAATTTGAGTAAACTCTTCTGCAATGGGTTGTTCCAGGCTTTGCACGCCGACAATTTTGTTTTGTTTGATAAGGACTACGCCGTTGGCAATGACTTCGTCCCCGTTCATCGTGATGATGGTTGCTCCGGCAAGCGCTAATTTTCCGGTTGGAATATCTGTTTTAAGCTGAAGGCCAATGCTTAAGCCCGCTGTATCCGGGCCGGCGATGCTGTCTGGCGCCCCGGTCATAAAAGAAAAACTTTCATGCAATGAGCGTGTAAAATATTCCTCCCCGATAGTCCAGTGCAGCTTTTTTGAGTTTCCAGCCCAATGCAGGTTGGTTCCGGCGTCTCTGGAAACCTGTTTGATGGGAAAAGCTTTGCTGTTTTTATTGAATTCAATAGCTTTTCCGCTTTTTGGAAACGGCGCAATAAATGCATTGAATAACTCTGTAAAGGCAATCCACTCGCCGTCAGGGCTTGGGACAATCTGGTTGGCGTATTTTAGTTTGAAGTGTTCTCGTTCATCACCGCCATCCAATCGCACACTCTTATAAGTTTTTTTCAGGCCGCCTGATGCTTCGAGGAAGTAAATTCGTTTGTCGTCTTTGCTGAATTTTGGTTCAGAGCCAGACTCGGAAATCAACGCGCCTTTACCACCAATTGCAGGCATCCAATAGAGGCCGGGATTGATGCCGTAAGTATATCCGAGTGAAGCATTGCCACGATCTTTTTCATAGACGATTTTAGTGCCATCATGTGAAAAAGAGGGTCGCAGGTAGAAGCCTTTTTCACTGGTGAGTTTGATCGGTTTATTGCTATTGACCTTTAATTTGTAGATCGCGCCATGCGCATCATCACTCCATGTGGAATAGACAATCCATTTGCCATCGGGACTAAATGTCGGCCAATACTCAAAGTGTGTATCTGAGGTCAGGCGTTGCGGTTTTCCGTCGGGCAGTCGTTTTTTCCATAATCGTCCGACAGCGTTGAAAACCAGCCAATTGCCATCAGGGGAGGTCGTTGCATGTCGAATCATCCTGGCCTTAAATTCGGCCGGGCTAACATTTTGCTTAAACATTGGCGGTATGTGGGTTTGGTGCTTTGCATGCGCTTCAAACGGAATCGGTGTGATCTGGCGGTTTCTGACATCAATTTTTTGGATTTTTCCTTTGGCCCAGAAAATGATGGATTTTGAGTCAGGCGTCCATGCGAAATTCGGGTACAATCCAAAAATTGCCCACGCCTCTTGCTGATCTTTGCTCATGCCATCATAAAGCGCGTTCATTTCTCCGGTCTGCAAATTAAAGAGGTAAAGAACGCTCTCCAAGCGCACCCGCCGCACAAAGGCAATTGTTTTGCCGTCAGGTGATATTTGCGGACGAACTGCGCCGCCCGGCCCGGTAATGACATTGTTCACTTTGCCAGTTTCGCGATCCAGACGACGGATCATATAGATTTGACCATTCGGATCCTTGTTATAACTAAAATGTCCGCCCGGACTCATATCTTCACTGAAATAGACGTAACGACCGTCAGGCGACACGCAAGGCTCACCAGCGTCTTGTTGGTCATTTTTCCGCTTGGTCATTTGCAAGCCTTCGCCGCCAGAGGTGTGATAAAGCCACATTTCTCCCGCGCCGAGAGAGCGTTGGCTGGTAAAATGTTTTCGCGCAATAAGATAATTGCCATCCGGCGTCCAGCAGGCGTTATTGAGCAAACGAAATTTTTCTTTCGTGATCTGTAGGGGCTCAGAACCGTCGCGGTTCATCACCCAGATATTGTCAGCCCCGTCGCGGTCGCTGGTGAAGCTGATGCGTTTTCCATCCGGGCTGAAGCGCGGCTGAACATCGAAAGAGGCTCCGCCGGAAAGCAATGTCGCCTGGCCGCCGCTTGCGGGCATGGTGTAAATATCACCAAGCATATCGAACACAATTTGTTTGCCGTCCGGGCTAAGATCCAGGTTCATCCAGGTGCCTTCGTCAGTTGTAAATTCAATTTCCCTGGTCTCTCCAAAAGGCTGGGTTATGTCCCACTTCTCAGTTTTTTTTTCTTGTGAAAACAAATTTTGGCCGCACAAAACAAGTAAGCACAGACATTTTGCGAGTGTTTGTTTGCTCATCCAAATTCTCCTGTATGATGAATTGTTTTTATGGTGGGAAGAAGTTTTATTCAAATCGGGTTAATTTCAACTCTGCGCCGTCAAACTGACAGAATTTACGGTCAAAGTTAAATGCGCGTTTGCATGTTGGACAGTGGCGCTGCAAATCGGACGGGCTTAAGTTAGCTTTGCTTGACAGCCATTTTTTCCGGAATTTCTTCACAGAATCGGATATCGCGAGGTTTGTATGCTCAAAAGGCGCCACTTCCAGCGATGGATTTTCCAAAAGTTTAATTTTGGATTTTCTTTCGATTCCATTTTTTGAAAATAAGACTTCCAGTTGAGCGCCTACTTTTTGTTGGGCAAGAAAATCCTCAACCGAATCGATCGACGAAAAAGATTTCTGGTCAATTTGCAAAACAATATCATTGTAATTGACGCCGGCTTTATACAACGGCTGGCCAATGATAGTTGCCTTTGAGACCCTCATTTCATTGTTTTCGAACTCAAAATGAAGCGCTCCCAGCCATGCCTCGTCGGGTTTGCTTTTGCGCAACAGTAAGCCGCCTTGTTTGAGTAATTCGTCAAATGACGGCCAATTGTTGCCAGAGATATAATCTCTAAAAAATTCCGTTGCAAACGTTGGCGAAGTGACGGCGGCCAGACTATTTTCAATATCTTTATTGGTGTAAGGCTTTTCAGCTTTGCCAAAATCCTCCCACAACTTTCGGAATAAATCGTCAAGACTGGCCTTCGGATCTGTTTGCCGGATCATTAAATCGAGTCCGAGACCCAACGCCGCGCCATACGCATAGTATGAAATGTAGGTGTTTGCAAAATTCTTTGCGTCATTGGATGAACCGGCGTCTGTAAACGCCGCCTGCCTGCTCATTTCAATCGGATTTGCAAATCGGTTGCCAGGCATGTTTAAAACCGCGTTTAATTTACGAGTCAAAACTTTCGCATAATCATCAATGTTAATTATGCCCGCTCTTTTCAGGATAAGCGCGTCGTAATAACTGGTAAAACCTTCGGCAAACCAAAGTTCGCCCGCCATGTTGACCTTCTCAAAATCAAAAGGCTCCAGCGCTTTGGGTCGCAACCTTTCGACGCTCCAGGCATGCCATAATTCATGTGAAAGTGTGCTCAGATTAGGGATGAAGTTGTCCCTGAGAGAACGGTGCGAGGTGCAAATGGTGGAATTGCGATGCTCCATTCCATCGCCTTTTGCCAGGGGGAGATAATCAACGATAAAAGTGTAAGCGCCATAATCAAATTGAGGAAGTTCTCCGTAGACCGCTATCTGCTCCTTTACAACCGCCGCGCAAAGTTTTGCATAAGCTTTGGTTTCGGCTGCGCTGCCTTCATGGTGCAGCGCCAATCGAAATTTTTGCGATCCATTTTTATCCGCCTGCTCCCATTCCTCCAAATGAAATGCGCTGAGTTCAACCGGACTATCGAAAAAATATTGCATGTCAGGAGCGGTAAAAATATTGATTTTTTGGGTTGGAGCGAGTTGCGTGGCAATACGCCAATCTTTTTCAGGAATGTGGAATTCGATTTTAATGTCATTCTCTTCATGCCCTTTTGCCCACATAAAAGTGGCGGGCATATTTAAATGGGCATGGGTATTGTCGATCGCCAGATAGGTTCCATCGCAATGGTTGCCAAAAACTGTATAGGAAAACGTGACAGCGCCATTATGCCCCACAACATTCCAGCCGTGTGGGTCGGGACGTTCAATTTGCAACTGCCCGCCCTGGCTGTTTGTTGCTGTGACATCGTAAACATTTTTTGCAAAATCATGCGCGGCATATCGACCTGGCGAGGTTCGGCTCATGCGCATTTCGAGCGGGCTCGGGGCAAGGCCGGTAAAATGAACTGTGATGCGAGCCTCATGGTGATCCCTGTTTTCAAAAGAAATCTCGTAGTGAACGGGCATTTTAGTTCCGGGGAATAATGAGATGAAAAGAAATCCTATGAATATCGATAGCATTGGATGCTGCGTCCTTCCTGATTTAGTTCACTGCAACGAAGCAGGCGTTAATTTATAAACGCAAGCTATATAAACAAATGGAAATAATCGATGCGCCGGGCGGAGAGTTGCTTCTGGTTTTAATTATATTACATTACGGAGAAGTTTTCTCTCACACAAAACACCCTTTTAGGACGATGAAGATATCTATTCTTAAGCGGACTCAATAAATAATTTCTGCAACGATCCAACCGGTTTCTTTGCAAAAGGTCGGTGCAATTAACTCAAAAAAAAATCAAACTTCTATGGAGAAAGAGAAATGAAAACAGTATGGCTTACCGTTTCCTTATGCATTTCACCTCACGCTCACTTTACAACAGGTTCAGGCTCAGAAAAAAGGCGTTGAACGAACATTCGGCATAGCGGCTTCCTTGCAAGATCGGCAGCTGGACATTAGCTTTCCCATTTGGCTGGAAGACAAGATCGTGATGGCGCCCGCTATTAGCGTGCTATACGTTGAAGGGTTTGGCGTTGATCTTGGACTTGGATTGTCGCCAAGGTTTTATTTTTCCAGCGAAGAAGTGGCGCCTTATATAGGGTTTAAATTCGCAACGTTTCTACAGTTTCCTGATACATACGGCGCAGAAGTGGAGGTAATCGCTGATTTTTTATTTGGCCTGACAATGGGTGGGGAATATTTTCTCAATCCAAAATTCAGCATTGGTGTTGAAGCGCAAGGTAATTTGACACTTTCAGATAACCGCTCTCGCCGGTTTGGCAATGTCGGCCGCACGACTTTTAATACTGAGACGGCGATTTTTGCAGCCGTTTACTTTTGATCGCCTCAATAATAAGAATAAATTATAATGATTCGGAAATACGACAAAAACGCTCGCTTCATAAAATGGTCTGACATCATAAACAATACAAACAATTATTTAATTGCTAATGTAAAAGGAGCTATCATGCAACAAATCGCACGACTTGTTATTTTTATCGCACTTTCATTGCCGCTGCAACTTTTTGCTCAAAGTGAGGCTACTCTGATCTTTCTTACTCTACAACCATCCGCGCGGCTGGCGAGTATGGGCAACGCCTCGGTTGCCTCTGCAACGCACGAGCCATTCGATGCCTATTTTAACCCGGCTCACTTGGGCATGGCAGCCTTTGAAAATCAACTCAAGGTTGATTTTGCCTTGCGTAGAGAGCTGTTGGCCAATTTTTTTATTGATAGCCCGTAGTATGAAGCGTCAGCGGTCGCGTTCGGGCGTTCCTTTCAACTACCTTTTATGGAAAGGAAATCAGCCATCGGGTTTTCTTACACCCGGGTTTTGGCAAATTACGGCAAGCAAATGATTACAGGGGAAGCCTAACCGGAACTCATAGGAGTTGCTGAGAGCAGAGAAAGCGCTGATGTCTATTCTTTGGGTTTTGCTTTAGATTTTGGGATAAAGGCTGGTTTCGGCCTGTCGTACAAACAAATCGATTCAAATTTGGGGTTGTACAGGGCAAAAACTGGTAATTTGAGCTTTGGCCTGTTTACGCAAGTTCCGGTCTTTCAATCAAGTTTAGCGGATGATAAGCAAAACGGATTTCAGTTTAAATCAGACGCAACTTTGGGTTTTTCACTAAATAATATGGGCGCCGGCGTGAGCTATTCCGGTGTTAATCAAACTGACCCGCAACCGCGCGCCGCTTTGCTTGGCGTTGGTTTGCACGGCAAATTGGAATATCAAACTCAAAATGCAAAAATTGAAATTATATCGTTGCAGGCGCAACGGGAAGTGGAGGATTTCCTGATTAAAAGGGATGTAACCGGCTATTCTTATCAAACTGTTTTAAGCGATCTTAATGTGATTGACAATTTCATTCTTGGTAAATCAAGAAACGGCATTATCACAAAAACCGGTCTTGAACTCGAACTGTTAAGCGCGCTGTCCATTTCTCGCGGCAAGTATCGTGATAATCAAGGTCGCCTTACTTTTAACACATTTGGATTTGGAGTTGATTTTGGCGGCTTCTTTCGACTACTGCCCTTTTGGGATCCATCTTCACAAAGCAGCGCAATCGTAAAGTTTTTTCAAAAAAGCCATTTGCGTTATCAATTTTCCCGAGACGACTTAGGTTTTGGCAATCAAACCAATTTAGGCGATAGAACATATCACGGTCTTTCAATCAGCCTTTTTTAGGCGGTTAGCCAATCAGCAGCGGGTTAAAAGTGTGAGGTTTGCAGTTTTTTGTAGTTATTTTTATTTGGCTCACGTCAAAAATGACGCAGCCTTTGTCGGAGGGAATTGCAGCTTACACTTTCAACCGGTCAGAAATCCATGGGTTTTTCTGACGATTGCTCGACTTAGGGTTCAGGTCAAAATAATATTATCAGGAAAATCTTGAATGATGAGTTCAGATGGAATGGAAGGTGGCAAGTTTATTTCGATCAAATGCCTTACGGGTAGATTTGCAAATGAGCGCATTCGTTATAATTACAAACAGTGCTATAATCAGACATGCTTAATATTCTCCTGCTTGCAAAACCTCACACTAGTCAAAAACCCGATAATTCTGCAAGCCCCAGGAAATTTCAACGCTCATAACTTTAATAATGCTCGACACCGGCACAGCAAGCAGCATTCCAAAGATGCCGAGCAATTTTCCGCCAGTAAGCACCACGAGAATAATGGTCAGCGGGTGTAATTCAACGCTTTTGGAAACGATATAGGGGGCGACCAGGACGCTTTCAAACATTTGAATGCTGCCAAAGGCGACCGCAACCGCAGCAATGGAACCGACTTCGCCTGTATCGAGGAAGGCCACGATAATGGCGGGCATGGCGCCGACAAGAGGGCCGAAATACGGTATCATATTGGCCAGGCCGGCCAGAGCCCCGATGAAAAAATAGTAGCGCACATCCAGCAGGTAAAGGGCAAAAACACTCATCGAGCCAACGATAAGCGACACCAGTAGTTGTCCCCGAATATAGCGGCCAAGTTGTGTGGCTATTCGATGGATCAGGATCAGAGACATTTCAAAATAACGGTTTGGCATCCAGGAGATCAGGCGCTTTTTAATGCGTCGACCATCTTTGAGAAAAAAGAATGTGATAAACGCCGCCATGAACATGGACATGATTGCGGAAAGAATGTCAACCACCATAGTCAGGCTGGATTTCATTAGTAGATCAACTTTTTTCTTGATAGCAACCTGCACAGCCGGGCTGGAAAAAAATGGAATATTGTCGCCCAGTTTGTCCTGAAGCTGTTGCATAGCATTCGTAGAAGATTCATCTGAAATACCGGCGCTGACGCTCGATATTTCTTGAGAAACTATCGGGGTTAGAAATTTGAATGCTATGATTGCCAGAAAGACTAATATTGCAAAGACGAGAACAGAGGACAACGTGCGATTGACGCCGCGATTTTCAAAAAGTGTTACAACCGGTTCGAGAAGAAGTGAGAGAAAAGTGGCGGCGACCAGGATGACCAGCAACGATTGTAAGGTTGGCAACAGCGCGACAATCCAGAAGAACGCCAGACCAATAACCGCCCAAAGTGCAATGCGTCGAACCGTTCCTGGCGGCAGGCTCAAGGTTAATATTTGTCGAACTTCGTTCAACTGATAACCTTGGCGTCTTCAATGCGCGCCCAAACCGTTTCCAACTCTTCATTGGTTCGTTTTAATCGAGCGCCGATTAAACAGGCAAGTTGGAACAGCAGTTTATTGCCAAGTCGGGGTTTTCTTTCGACAAGGTCAAACAGATCAGGGCGAAACAAACCGATCATTTGACAGTCGACAACAGCGGTTGCAGTTGCCGAACGTGGAGATTCATCTAAAAGGGCAAGCTCGCCAAAAAATTCACCGACAGACAATTCCGCCAGCTTTTCAACGAACCCCTTGCCTTTTGTAATTGCCACAGCTCCCTTTTGAATAACATACATGCCGACGCCCGGTTCGCCCTCATAGAAAATTGCTTCGCCTTTTTTGAATTGGCGGTTGTGCATAATTTTAATAAACTCGCGCAACTGAGGCTTGCTCATTCCTGTGAAGATCGGCACGCTCTTCATGATGGCGAGCGTTGACCGTTGTTCAGCATTTTCTTTTTTGAAAATGTTGCTCCAGAGCGCGTCGCCAACCTTAAAACCAAGCGATTGGGCAGGTTTAGTCTCTATATTTTTGGGCATTGATCCATTGTACAGTTAGTCATTTCAGCGTGGCAATATATTCAAGCGTAAGACAGCAAGCAAGTTTCTTTTTTGGGGATGCCGCAAAACGCTTCTCCCTAAATATATTGGTTTTAACACAGAGAGAGCAACGCTTTTTGAGTTGATTTCGACAGCGCGCCTCGGCCTGTCGGTCTGGTTTTAATATTTTTAATGATTTGAACAGAGTGCATCGCGTTCAGGTTGGGTTGTTTTGTGAAGATGGCGAAAAAGCGTTTTGTATGCGGAAGTCATGGTCACTTTTCGGCGCGACATCACGGTTTTGGCTGTTTGCAATGCTTTCGACAACTTATGCTCGACAAGGTTTTCAGCGCCGCCCCATGCGTAGGAGGGAATATCTTTCGCAGGAAATCCGGCGCCGTAGACGTTAGACATCACCCCGACCACCGTGCCGGTGTTGAACATGGTATTGATTCCACTTTTTGAGTGATCGCCCATAAACAGGCCGACAAACTGACTGCCTGAATCAACGCCTTTGCCATTGATTGAAACCGTCACCGATCCGTAATTATTTTTCAGATCGCTGTTGTTGGTGTCTGCGCCAAGATTTACCCACTGTCCAAGATAGGCGTGTCCGAGGAAACCGTCGTGCTGCTTGTTGCTGAAAGAATGTATTATGGAACCCTCGACTTCTCCGCCAACTTTACAGTTTTCGCCGATAGAAACGCCTTCATAGATTTTTGCTGCAATTTTGATGGTGGCGTTATCGCCTATAAAAACCGGTCCTTGTAAAACAGCGTTCGCCATTACTTTTGCGCCATTTCCAATATAAATCGGCCCATCGCTCGCGTCAAGTACAACTCCGGGAGCGACAACTGTTTGTTCTCCGATATAAATTTGCTTCTGGTTGACGAAGGTCACCCGTTCATGCGCCTCACCCTTGACGGCGGGCGCAATTTTCAGAGTTGAAAAGTCATTTGCAATTTGCCCGGGGTTGTGCAGCGGCAAATCCCATGGATAGTTGATGAGTTCTGCTGCAATGGAAGCGCGCTTTACAGCAAGATGGGAAAAACTTAACGCGTCGGTAATTTTCATTGTTTTTAAGTGTTTTTTGCGCAGAAAAGCAGCCACCGTCACATCGCCTTGCTGATAAATGATCTCTTGGTCCAAGTCGAGCGCATTGATGAAATGCTCCTCCGCCAGCAAGCGGCCATTGAGAAACAGGCACTCTTCCTGATCGAATGAATTAACCGCTATGTCGGAGTTTTCTTGTTGTGTGAGTTCTGCTAAATATTCGCGGCAATGCAAGCTGACTGTAGCCAATGGGAAATGGCGAATCAGTTTATCCCGTAAGCTTGACATGCCGCAACGTAAATCATAAACCGGTCTGGTCAGAGCCAATGGGTTGAGATTGCAAGCATGGTCGTCTTCAAAAATACAAATCGATTTAATCATCATATTCCCGGTTTGACTAACGGCCTAACAGCGCAAAGGCGGACATAGCAGACCGAGCTTGGTCGTCTTGAGCCTCGAATGAGCAATTGACGTATTTTTGAATTGCTGCATTTCAATCGTTCGCCAGACGAATTTATTTTGTGCAGAACGGGCGCTTCCATCGCCATTTAGTTTGTCCAATTTAAAAAGCAAAAAGATTCAATGAAGAAGATAATAGAATGGAAAACTCGGCTCAAATGCAAATGAAAAACTTTCGGCAATAAGGGTGGAGAACGTCCTGGCCGAGGAGTGAGCGGTCGCTGCGAAAGGGCAAGCCACCTCAAGCGAGAAGTGGCTTGGCGTCATGAAGTACTGCCTAAAAAATAATTTTTATTGCCGGAGGCGTATTGGCTTTGTTTACTGTCGCGCCATAATATTGGTTAGTCAGACTTTAAGCAGCGCCGGGTAGATTGAACCGCTGCTCAGGCTCAATTAAAAACGCCTTTGTCGACAACAGCCTCAGTATAATTGAGAAGATCTCTCCAAAACAGAATTTGAGGTTTAGTCCTGACTACTTTCTTCCGTAATCAGCGGGAATTTCTCCCCAGGCTTTGGTTTCCCATTTTAATATTTTATTGATGATGTCATTGGCATGGAGCCAGTTTTCAGCTTTGGCGATGAGTTCAAATAGTTTTTTGTTTTGTGAAGAACATTTAAGCGTTGTGTTAGCTTTCTTTTTTCTAACCCAGGCAAGGGCGGTCTTGCTATCTGAATAAATAGGAATTGTGTTACCTTCTTTTTTCAAAATGGCCGCCGCATTTACAATTGCTAAAAATTCCCCAATGTTATTCGTTCCCTCCTCAAACGGCCCCATTTCGAAGATGATTTCCTTAGTCGCCGTTTTTACACCACGGTATTCAAGGCGTCCGGGAACCGAAGCGCACGCCGCGTCAACCGAAATACTATTCATGATGGGTTTGCGCGCAACGTCCGATGCAGAGAACAAAGCTGTCTGCTTGTTCCCTTTTCTAATATAGTCTCCGCTATTTCCGCCAAACGCATCGACGGCGGCCTGTCGAGATAGAAAGCTTTTGTATTTTGCCCCGGCGTAACCTTGCACCTGAGCGCTGCATTCAGCCCAAGTGTCGTAAACGCCAGGTTGACGTCCTTTCCAAACCACGTACCATTTTTTTTGTTTATTCGCCATATTTTTTGAGAATTTTTTGGTTAAAAGATAAATGCTCAAACAGAACTTCGCAGGTTTTTCAGACAGCTAACGAATACCGAATCATTTTGGTCTGCTCATCGTCTGGTTGAGTTATTTTTAAATTATTTATTTTATTTCTGTTGAATTGTCGGGCATTAAGCAGTCTCCCTGACAGACAGGACACTCCTCTTCGTCATGATTGCAGGCCTCCTTTTTCTTTCAGTAGTCGTTTAATGAGGCTTTAACTTTTGGATCGTCTGACAGTGGAAAACTCATGAATCCCAACAACTTTTCACCTGTCTCAATGCTGAGTAAATGCTCCATTTTACATGCGTTAATTTCCGCCTGTTCTTTACACACCTGCAAAATAAGAAATGGACCCCAAAAACCGGACAGGCTCTTAAGTGAAATCATTTGTTGTTGATTATGCAAGCTTTTTCCATTTCAGGCCAGCAAAAAATACTGAATCAGGCGTTTTTCGTTCAAGTCC
>Ga0316192_10001144_pt1 | contig 19575 bp, 19 predicted proteins | sample MerIslwburrow_MG_FD_204931 | JGI IMG/M metagenome (GOLD analysis project Ga0316192, IMG submission 204931) | Coastal sediment microbial communities from Maine, United States - Merrow Island worm burrow | ecosystem: Environmental > Aquatic > Marine > Coastal > Sediment | place: USA: Maine...
GATTACCAGCTGACTTTTCCATCGGTGCGGCGATAGGCGTAGATAAAAAACGCGATACCGATCAAGATCATGGGAAAAGACAATAGATGCCCCATTGTCAGCCAGTCAAAGGCCAGAAAACCGATGTGTGCATCTGGAACGCGGACAAACTCTATACCAAACCGGAACACACCATAACAGATCAGGTACAGGCCGGAGACGGCCATGGTCGGTCGCGGCTTGCGTGAAAACAGCCAGAGTATGGCGAAGAACACCAGCCCTTCGAAGAAAAACTCGTACAGCATGGACGGGTGACGAGGCAGATTATCAACAAACGGGAACACCATCCCCCAGGGTAAATCTGTTGGACTGCCCCATAATTCACCGTTAATAAAATTACCCAGGCGCCCGGCCCCCAGCCCCAGTGGCACCAGCGGTGCCAGAAAATCCGTTACCTGGAAGAACGTCCGACCGGTGTGCCGTCCATATAACCACATGGTAACAAACACACCCATCATGCCGCCATGATAGGACATGCCACCTTGCCATATCCTGAAAATCACCAGCGGCTCGTCAATAAAGCCACTGAAATTGTACATCAGCGTGTAGCCAATCCGGCCACCCAGTACGGCACCCAGTGCAAAATAGAACACCAGGTCACTGATCTCTTCGGCGCGCCATTCAGTGCCCGTGCGGCGTGTGCGTATATGACCCAGCCACCAACCCGCGACAAACGCTATCAGGTACATCAGTCCGTACCAGTGCACTTCGAAGGGACCCACGGCAACTGCAACCGGGTTGATTTCGGGATAGATCAGCATAATGTTCCTTGTATTAGTGTGGTGTAACGAATAACGTGTACATATCAGCGAGACGAGAAGCCGTTAGCTGCAAGGCGCGTCTCGCCGGGAATGGCGCGCCCTTTACAAGAGACGCAACACCGCAGATGACGGCTTCTCGCCTCGCCCGAAGGGAGGCCCACAAATAACCCAATACGGCGTTGCAGCCTTTGTTAAGGGAATAACCATTAACTGCAGACTGCGCCTTGTCCTGGGTCATTTGTGGGCCTCTGATAGGTGCACGTTATTCGTTACACCACACTCATTCAGGTCGCCGGTACCCGGCAGAAAAAGGCCTTCAGGTAGGCGGTCTCCACTATCGCCGGGTGCACCGGATGATCCATGGCCTGGAAGCCACGCTCAAGTAATTGCATCTGACGTCCCTGTTTACGTGCCGACTGATAGAGAATAGATTGCAGACGCTCTGCCGTCAGATGCATGGAACAGGAGCATGATATCAATATCCCGTCAGGCGCCAATACCTGCATGGCAAGACGATTCAGGCGCGCGTAGCCCTGCTCACCGGTCTTGATATCCTTGCGGCGTTTAATGAAAGCCGGTGGGTCAACAATGACCACATCAAACCGCTGTTTATCTTCCTGCATGGACTTGAGTACATCGAATGCATCACCTGTCTCGTGCCGGACCTTGTCCACCAGGCCATTGGCCGCGGCATTTTTTTCCAGGAACGATTGTGCTACCGCGGATGAATCCACGCAGCATACCTCGCTGGCACCGGCAGCAGCGGCCTGCAGCCCCCATGCGCCAATATAACTGAACACATCCAGCACCCGTTTATTCTGTACGTATTTATGCATGGCCAGGCGGTTACTGCGCTGATCATAAAACCAGCCGGTCTTCTGACCGGCCGCCAGTGGCACTTCAAACTGCACCCCGCCCTCTTCCAGGGTCACGGTTTCCGGGACATCACCGATGATTTCAGGCTCCTGCGACAGACCTTCAAGGGCACGGACCGGGGTATCATTACGCAGCACTATACCGCTGGGTGCGAGCACCCTGTTCAGCACTTCCAGCAACAGGTCCCGGACAGCTTCCATGCCCGCAGTCGTAAACTGTACAACCAGCACATCACCATAGCGGTCAATCACCAGACCCGGTAGTCCATCACTCTCGCCATACACCAGGCGATAATTTGCTTGCTCAAACAGGGACTCCCGTAATTGTAATGCGCTGCGCAGCCGGCGTTCATAGAAAGCGGCATCAATCACACTACGCGGGCGCCGTGTCAGCAGGCGTGCACAGATCAGCGAATGCGGGTTCACATACCCGATGCCGAGCGTCTTGCCAACGGATGACTGAATCGCTGCAAGGCTGCCCGGTTCAAAGCCGGTCAGCGGCGTCTTGCGAGTATCAACCTCGTTGCTGTAAACCCACAAATGACCGGCATCAAGGCGGCGCTGCTCGTTGCGTTTCAGTATGAGGGCGGGAAGATTGGTCGATGTCATAAAGTTTGCTCTGCTCGTATAAGCCGCTGTCAATGCAGTACAGCAGGATTGTTTGCCACAGCCTCACCCGAGTAGATGGCAAGATAGCCGCTGCGGTAGGGCTGGGTAAATACCGCCTTTGGGTATTCTTCAATAGCGGCTCGGGTAATCACTACCAGGTAGTCCTGGCGATGCTGCCCTGCCCACACCAGTGCCTGGCCGGCCTCCAGTTGTACAATCGGTTTTGCCAATTGCCCCGCAAAACCGAACTGACCATGATAACGTAATTGCATCGCCACCTCGCGCCCGGCAGCCTGCGCCCTGGCAATCACGCGGCTGGCCGATTGTACGTCATAGGCCGGTGCGGCAATCCTGAATATGCCAAAATGCAGCACCATTATCACCCATACGGAGAACAGGGTCAGGCGCAGCGGATAGTCTGCCGGTTGCAGGGGTGGCTGCAGTAACAACAGCAGCGCGGCTACCACCAGTAGCACACCCCACAGGGGATGGACGTTATTGATCCATGCCGCCGTGTCCATCACAAAGGGCAGAATTGCCAGCAAGCCACCCGTCACAAACAACGCGCCACTCAGTAGCCAGGGCCGCTGTAGAATAATGCGGCCATCCATCCGGCTCAGCACCCGGGCAAGCATCAATGCAAAGGCAGGAACAAGGGGTAACAGATACTTGATTTGTTTGCCGCTGACCAGGCTCATCAGGAGAAACACCGAAACCAGCCAGGTCAGGCAAAAGCGCAGGCCCTCGTCCTTCGACACACCGGACCGCCGCAAAGCCGACCAGCACCAGGGCAACAGGATCCAGGGTGCAAACAATACCGCCAGCCACGGCAAATACCACCACGGTGGATGCGCATGCGCAAAAGACTGCACCATGCGATTGGCGGTCTGGCCCCAGAGAATCGCTTCGCGATAGACCTCGCCACCGGCCTGCGCAGCCGGCAACGCCCAGGCCAGTGCAATCACTGCACCGACAAGGACACTGGCGAGCATGCCGGCATACCAGTGCAACCAGAAGCGTGTATCGGCATCCCGCTTCCACAACGGGGCCAGCAGGGCAACCGGCAAGACGTGCAGCAGGATCACCGGCCCCTTGGACAGGACGCCCAGTCCAATGGCAACAGCGGTGATCAGCCAACCGGTCCACAAGCCCCGTGCCGCACGGATAATGCCCGTCATCGCCAGCAGTGTCATCAACACCAGTAACAGGTCGATCTGCACCCAGGTAATAAACGCAGTAAAGAACAGGCTGCCAAATATTAGCCATGGCGTCAGTCGCGCCGTAGTTGTATCGCCCGGCCACAGCTGGCGTGAAAGGTTTGCGCTGGCAAACAGGATGAACAGCGCAAGCACCGGTGCGATGCTGCGTAACACCCATTCATGCACACCCAGCAGCCACCAGCCAGCGTGAATCAGCCAGAAATAGAGGGGCGGCTTGTGACTATAGGGTTCGCCATTCAGGTACGGGACCAGGAAATCGCCACGTGACCACATTTCCCAGGCCACACTGGCATAACGGGTCTCGTCCACCGGCAATAATGGCCGGGTCAGTAATGCCGCCAACAGGACGATCAGCCAAACGCCTAGCAAGCCCAACCAGGATCCGTAGCGTGGATTCATTTTTGGGTCACGGTAGATGTTTCTACACCCAGCTCCCGATCAAGCTGCTGACCCAGTGTCTTGCCGCGTGCAACATTTCGATAGAGGACGATGCCAAGGATAGCTGCCAGTACAAACAGGGCCATTGCAATCGCCACTTGCCAGAACTGATCCACCCGCGCACCACTGCCGACTAGTGAAAAAATAAGCATTTGCGGTATATAACCCAGCGCCGAACCCAGAAAAAAAGGCCGTTTTTTCACGCTGGAAACGCCCGCTGCAACATTGATCATCCAGTTACTGCCCAGCGGCAACAGGCGCACCAGCAGGGCCATGGTGAAGGTATTCTCGCGCAGGAACAAATCGACCTGCTGGATGCGCGCCGAAAACTGCTGCTCCAGGTATGCGCGCAGCAGGAGACGTGCAATATAGAAGGTGGTGATACAGGCGCCCACCACAGCCAGCATGGACAGTAGAAACCCCTGAGAAAACCCGAAGGCATAACCACCCAGAAAGGCAATCACCTGGCGCGACAAGCCAATACTGCCCAGCAGGCAACAGACAAGCACAAACAACAGCACACCGGCGACACCATTAGCCCGTACCTGTGCATCGATCCAGTCCTGGTCAAGCACATCCTTCAGCAACCAGGTGATCAGCACGAGGATGACCATCACCAGCAAACCACGAAAAATGAATCGCACCGACATTAACTAGTGTCCAGCCATAAACAATTAACTCTCGCCAAGACGCAGAGCACGCAAAGTATTACATAATTGTTGTAATAACATACTAATAGCTTGTCTTAGCGTGCTTTGCGCCTTTGCGAGAAAAATATCGGTGTTTATGGATGGAAACCATCTATTTTATTTCAGAAACGATCGGGGGTTTGCTGCGCCGTTGCAGCCAGAGCACACCCAGCATATCGATAATGCCAACCCACAAGCGGTTGTGGACACCGTACTTTGACTGTCCCCGCAGACGCTCGCGGTGATTGACCTCGACAGACAGTACCTTGCCACCCTGTCGTTGTACCAGCGCGGGCAGGAAGCGATGCATATGGTCGAACTGGGGCAGACCGAGAAACGTTGCCCGCGCAAAGACCCTCAGACCGCACGCTGAATCCGGCGCATCGTCATGCAGCAGGGTAGTTCGAACCGAGTTTGCAATACGGGAAGTCACACGCTTTAACCAGCCATCCCTGCGCTGTTTTCGATGGCCGGTGACCAAATGAACATCATCGGGTGTCTCGTCCATAATCCGGAACAGTTTCAGAATGTCGGCAGGGTCATTCTGGCCATCGCCATCCAGGGTGGCGATCCACGACTTCCTTGCTGCCTGTACACCCGATGCAATCGCAGCACTCTGACCGTAACACTCACGGTGACGCAATGTCCGCAGCTGCGGGTATGACTGGCGGGCCGCCTGCAATACCGCGGGCGTACCGTCGATACTGCCATCATCCACAACAATAATTTCATAAGCCGTTTCAGTGTCGAAGCACGTGCTTATTTCATCAAGCAGTGGAGCAATGCTTTCCACTTCATTGAACACGGGAATGACAATGCTCAGGTCCACTTAATTTCCTTACAGCGATTAAGTATAAAAACACCCAATTGGCCACGGAACCCACGAAAAACACGAAAAAATAAAAGCTTTATCAAGAAATATTTCCGTGTTCTTCCGTCGATTCCGTGGCCATTAATATCTTGTTTTCATCTTTTCTTCCGTGTCATTCCGAGTGCTTCCGTGGCAAGATTACCAAGTATGTGTCCTTCACGTCCAAACACACTGGTTGACGCATCGTCTATAATACACTGCCCGGCATGACCGTACCCAGAAGCATGAACAAGAGCCATAGCAACGCCCTCATCAATGAGACCAGCCCATACCTGCTGCAGCATGCCCATAATCCGGTTGAGTGGTACCCGTGGGGAGCAGCGGCCCTTGAGAAGGCATGCCGCGAAAACAAGCCGATTTTGCTGTCCATTGGCTATTCTGCCTGCCACTGGTGTCATGTCATGGCCCATGAGTCATTTGAAGACCCGGAGACCGCCGGGCTGATGAACCGTCTGTTCGTCAATATCAAGGTCGATCGTGAAGAACGGCCGGACATCGACAAGATTTACCAGACCGCCCACTCGCTGCTGACCCAACGCTCCGGCGGCTGGCCGCTGACTGTGTTCCTGACGCCAGACGACAAGGTGCCGTTCTTTGCCGGCACCTACTTCCCGAATGAGCCACGCCATGGCATGCCGTCCTTCCGTGACCTGATGCAGCGCGTGCACGATTTCCTCACCGACAACGATGCTGACATCCGCAAGCAAAACAGCACCCTGATTAATGCCCTGCAATCGATGCAGCAGGGTGATCCGGCAGAGACCCTGAACCCGTTACCACTGGATACGGCACGCCAGCAACTGGAACAGAGTTTCGATGAACGTGAAGGCGGTTTCGGCAGCGCACCGAAGTTTCCGCACCCAAGCAATATAGAACGGCTGCTGCGACACTGGGCAGGTGCACCCACCACGGCGGGAACGAGTGACCAGCGCGCCTTGCACATGGCTGTTTTCTCCCTGGAGAAAATGGCACGCGGCGGCATGTTCGACCAGCTCGGTGGTGGCTTCTGCCGTTACTCGGTAGACGATCAGTGGATGATTCCGCACTTTGAAAAGATGCTCTATGACAATGGCGCCCTGCTCGCCCTGTATGCCGAGGCCTTCGCCGCAACCGGCAATCCCCTGTTCAGACGCATCTGTCAGCAGACCGCTGACTGGGTGATGCGTGACATGCAGGCACCGGAAGGTGGCTATTACTCCAGCCTCGATGCAGATTCTGAAGGTGAAGAAGGCAAGTACTATGTGTGGACGCCCGCTGCAGTAAAGGAGATCCTGGGTGAGGATGACTACATTATCTTCGCCCGACGTTATGGCCTGGACCGTGCTGCCAACTTTGAAGGACACTGGAACCTGCACGTATTCCATACCAAAGCAGAACTTGCACAGTCATTCTCGATGGACGAGGCCGAAATCGGGCAGGCCGACCAGCGTGCACGTCTCAAACTCCTGGAACAGCGTGTACAACGCCTACCACCAGGCCGGGATGACAAGATACTGACCTCATGGAACGGCCTGATGATACGCGGCATGGCCATTGCGGGACGTCACCTCGACCAGCCGGACTGGGTAGCATCAGCTGAGCGTGCGCTGGATTTTATTTATCAAACACTGTGGAAAGACGGCCGGCTGCTCGCCACCTGCAAGGACGGTCGCGCTCACCTGAATGCCTATCTGGATGATTATGTTTATTTGATCGACGGCATTCTTGAACTGTTACAGGTACGCTGGCGAGCACAGGACCTGTCGTTTGCGATTGAACTGGCAGAGGTGGTGCTGACGCACTTTCAGGACCCGGAGGGTGGATTCTTCTTTACCTCGGATGACCACGAAGCCCTCATTCAACGTCCCAAGCCGACTCACGACGATGCCATACCCTCCGGCAACGGTATCGCGGCCAAGGTGCTGGGACGCCTCGGGCATCTGCTCGGTGAAAGCCGCTACCTGCAAGCAGCGGAAAACACGCTGAAAGCCATCTGGCCCGGCATCCAGAGCATGCCTCACGGCCACGCCAGCCTGCTGCTTGCACTGGAGGAATCGCTGTTCCCGTTTCAGACCGTGATTATCCGTGGTGCGGACGCTGCGACTGCTGACTGGCAGTTGCTGGCAACACGCCCCTATGCACCGCGACGATTCACATTGACTATTCCGGAAACAGCCGACAAGCTACCCGGGCAACTGGGCGAGCGCGCACCCATAGGGGAAACCGTGGCCTATGTGTGCAGCGGTCACACTTGCAGCGCACCAATAACTGCAATTGACAGCTTCACAACCCTACTCACTGACACAGAAACGAAGACCAGGCCATGAGCGATACCATCCACATACTGCAACTCCCCGGTGCGCAACTGGCAAGCATTGAACAGGGCGAGGATGACATCACACTGCACTTTTCAGAGGTGCAGCTGGTGCAGGAAATGGAAAACACCTTCGAAGACTCACTCTGGACCCAGGCAATCGACCTGACCGTCAATGGTATCGAGCTTGAAGGCGAACCGCCGGCGTGCCCCTGCGAGGTCAGGGGTGGCGACCTCATCGATAATATTTTTACTTACCGCGATCATGCGCCGTTACCGATCAACTGGCATGGCGAGGTCTGTTGTAAATTATCCATTGCCGGTTACGACACGGGCTTCACGATATCGGGTACATCACTCGGCGTGAAGCAGATTGCCAATCCACGTTATATAAAGCACTTCAAGAAGACATGAACCTGTTTCCAAAAACCCGTTTGACACACTATTCTACATTCACATGACGCAAAAGAAGCCACCATCCGGCAACAGCAAGCTGGACACTATCGTTGCCGACGCCCGCCGCAACCAGTCAAAACGTGAGCAGGGCTATCGGGAGAAATCCCTTAAAATGTACCCGTGGATATGCGGGCGCTGTTCACGTGAATTCACCCGTGCAAATGTTCACGAACTGACCGTACATCACCGTGACCACAATCACGACAACAATCCGGAGAACGGCAGCAACTGGGAATTACTGTGTCTCTATTGCCATGACAACGAACATGCACGCTACCTTGATGGCGAGAGCGTCGGCAATACGGATGCATCAGGCAAGGACAGCCAGACAGCCACCCACAATCCACTTGCGGGCCTGGCCGATCTGTTGAAGAAGGGCGGCTAGCGCTCTATCAATGTGATCATTCGTAGGTTGGGCTGAAGAATGAAGCCCAACCTACTTCAGGCCGCGCCGGGTCTCGGCCCATGAACCACTGTCGCCATTAAAGGTCAGTATGCGGTCCGAGGTAACCAGCAATGCAGACCTGTCGACCACCTCGGCACTCACAACCTTCTCACCGGCAACACGTCGCAAGCTACTCCAGCCGGAAGGATAGGAGCCAACCCCGGCAAAGCGCTGGTTGGTCACCAGAATAGCAACACCGTTCGCGACATAGCGTTCGTGGATTTTCTCCTTTGCATGGATAGGAAGGTAAAAAAACTGCCCGGTCGCCGTGTTTGCAGCAACGATCCGGTCGCTTTCAGTCACCAGAAAGATGGTCTTGGCAACCACCTCATCAGCCGCAGCCGACACCGGGATCGCAAGCAGCAGTATCATCAGCACGCGACTGAGGTACCTGACAATGACGTGGTACACGGAAAGCGAAATCATAATAAAAACCCCGACAACCAGGCTGCTACCATTGTAGACCTGTCAAGGTGTACGAAGTTCCTAATCGAGCACGACCCCAAAACTCGCCAGGTAGCGCTCCCGGAATGCTTCCATGGTGAAGCTGTGGTTCTGGGTGCCATGCTGTTCGATCTTGATGGCGCCCATGAGTGCCGCAATCCGGCCCGTCGTTTCCCAGTCCAGCTGGTTCATGAGCCCAAACAACAAGCCGCCACGATAGGCATCACCGCAGCCCGTCGGATCATTCAGCCTGGAAACCGGCGCCGCCGGTATATCGATCCGCTGTTTGTCAGTATAGATATGCGAACCTTCGCCACCGAGCGTGACAATCAGGGCATCAACACGTTCGGCAATTTCATGCGGTGACAGGCCGGTACGTTCCTGCATCAATTGTAACTCGTAGTCATTCACACTGACCCACGTCGCCTTGTCGATAAACGTGTTCAGGTCATCCCCATCAAACATGGGCAGGCCCTGACCCGGGTCGAAGATGAAGGGAATAGCGGCATCCACAAACTGGGTGGCATGATCAATCATGCCCTGACGTCCATCAGGAGAAATGATGCCCAGGGTAATACCACTCGCATCACTGACCTTGTTTTCATGCGATGCATCCATGGCGCCCGGATGAAAGGCGGTGATCTGGTTATCATCGGTGTCCGTGGTAATAAAGGCCTGTGCAGTAAAACGATCCTCGACCATCGTGACATGCGTACGATCGATCCCGGTCGTGTCCATCCACACGGCATAGGGCCCAAAGTCGTTACCGACCGTTCCCATGGGCTGTGGCTCGCCACCCAGCAGCTTCAGGTTGTAGGCAATATTACCGGCACAGCCGCCGAATTCACGTCGCATTTCGGGCACATAAAAGGCCACGTTCAGTATGTGCACCTTGTCGGGCAGAATATGATTTTTGAACTTGTCCTGGAACACCATAATGGTGTCGTAGGCAAATGAGCCACAGATGAGTGCTGACATAGGGTAATTCCTGATGTAGAAAATTTTAAGTTAAATAGATATCCCGCAACACCAGCAGCCACACCACGGCTGCATTGATCAACGCGATCATGACTAACGCGGAGCTGATGTCCTTGGCACGCCCGGATAACTCGTGCAACTCCGGGCCAACACGGTCAACGACGGTTTCAATCGCGGAGTTAACCAACTCGAATAAAAGTACCAGCACCCACACGGTGATCAAAACTGCCCGCTCCAGTCCGGTACTCCCAAGCCACAGAGCCAGCGGCACCAGCACCACGGTCGCCGCGACCTCCTGCTTGAAGGCCGTCTCATGTCGAAAGGCTGCTGCCAATCCCTGCAGAGAATAGCCGGCGGCCTTGACCAATCTGCGAATGCCGGTATTTTCCGGATCAGTTGCCATTAACGTTTTTATTTAAACATACTGTATTTTTGCTCTCGCAAAGACGCAAAGATCGCCAAGAAAGAAATAGTAAATGACTTTATATCAATCATCATATAAAACTTTGCGACCTTTGCGTCTTGGCGAGAGTATTTATTGTTTTGACGTTCACCAGACAGCAATATGCACAACAGTCAGACACTCCAGGCCAGATCCAGTTGCTTTGCCGCCCGCACTTCATCAAGACGCCTGACCGGCTGGGTGTGCGGCGCCTCCTTCAGCAGCTCCGGGCTGTTTTCGGCTTCCTGCTGGATCTTGATCATGGCCTCCACAAACGCGTCCAGTTCTTCCTTCGTCTCTGTCTCGGTCGGCTCGATCAACAGACACTCGGGGACCAGCAGCGGGAAGTAGGTCGTCGGTGCATGGAAATTGTAGTCCAGCAAGCGCTTGGCAAAATCCATGGCGGTAATACCCAGCTCCTTTTGCTGGCGCTTCAGGGTGATGATGAACTCGTGGGTTGCACGGCGCCCCGGGTAGGCCACCTCAAAACCGGCATCGGCCAGCCTGGCCATCAGGTAATTGGCATTCAGGGTGGCAAAATCGGCCACACGGTGCATGCCTTCGCGCCCCAGCATGCGGGCATAGATATAGGCACGCATCAGTACACCCGCATTACCCATAAAGGCCGACAGGCGGCCGATGCTTTGCGGACGCACGTCGCTCGTGATCCAGTAATACTCGTCACCGTCGTCACCGTCGTAACCGACAATGGGTAGCGGGATAAAGGGCTCAAGCCGCTTGCTGACACCCACCGGACCCGCACCCGGACCGCCACCGCCGTGCGGTGTGGAGAAGGTCTTGTGCAGGTTCATATGGATGACATCAAAACCCATATCACCCGGACGTACCTTGCCAAGAATGGCATTCAGGTTTGCGCCATCGTAGTACAGCAGGCCTCCGACCTCGTGAATAAGGTCGGCAATCTCCTTGATGCGGCGTTCAAATACGCCCAGCGTTGACGGGTTGGTCAGCATGATACCAGCCGTTTGCGGACCCACGGCTGCCCGCAGGGCCTCCATGTCGACATCGCCCTGCTTGTCGGTGGGAATCTCGTGCACCTTGTAACCACACATCACGGCGGTCGCCGGATTGGTACCGTGCGCGGCATCCGGGACCAGGATTTCGTTACGTTCAGTATCGTCGTTGGCGTCATGGTAGGCACGAATCATGGCAACACCGGTAAATTCACCCTGCGCGCCCGCTGCCGGTGTCAGGGTTACCGCCGTCATACCCGTGACATCCTTGAGAATTTCCTGCAGTTCATACATACAGGCAAGGAACCCCTGCCCCATCGATACCGGCGCGTGCGGATGGCGTGCCAGAAAACCCGGCAGCATGGCCAGGGTGTTACAGGCACGCGGATTATATTTCATGGTGCAGGACCCCAGCGGGTAAAACTGGGTATCAATGGAAAAATTCTTCTGTGACAGACGCGTGTAATGACGCACTACCTGCATTTCAGATACTTCCGGCAAGCCGGGTACATCAGTGCGCAGAAGATCGTCCGGAATATCGGGGACATCGTTTGGCTGCGGCGCCTGCGCAAGGGCGCGCCGGCCGGTGTGTGAGTGTTCGAATATCAGCATATTTAGTTAAATCCAGTCGCTATCTATCTAGTGGGGGCGTTGTAAAAGTCTTTTGCAGGCTGGGCTGAAGAATGAAGCTCAACCTGCGCAGAACTGATTTTAGCTACACCTTTCTACAGGTTTGTTTAGCTACAGTGCGGCGATGGCAGCCTCGTAGTTCGGCTCGTCTCCAATCTCGGGCACCAGCTCGGTGTAAACGACCTTATCGTTCTCGTCGACGACAACAATGGCACGGGCCGTGACCCCTGCCAGCGGTCCGTCGGCTATCATTACTCCATAGTCCCTGGCAAACCCCCGTGTCCGCATCATGGACAGGGTCGTCACATTCTTAATCCCCTCGGCCTCACAAAAACGCCCCTGTGCAAACGGCAAATCTGCAGACACCACCAGCACCACCACATCATCACGACCGGCCATTTTTTCATTGAACTTCCGGGTCGACGTCGCACAGGTCGGCGTATCCAGACTGGGGACAATATTGAGTAATTTCTTTTTACCGCTGTAATCCGCAAGGTGGACGTCATTCAGCTTCCCGTCCACCAGGTGAAAGTCAGGCGCCGTGCTGCCAACTGCCGGAAGCTCGCCATTGGTATTGCACTCATCGCCATGCAAGGTAACTGTCGCCATGATTATTCTCCCACTGATCTGTTTTAATGGTGATGGTTGTCAGGCCATCTTCGGTTTGACCGGACAACCCGCTGCGGTTTGAGAATTAATTATCCGCTGCAGGTGACTGGCGTAGCTTGCAATATCCTCATCGGACCGCTTCTCGGTTGCACACACCAGCAAGGCATCTCCCAGCTCCGGATAGTCCTTTGTCAGGGCATAACCCGGTAGAATATTATGGGCATGCAGTGGCCGCATTACATTGTCCAGCGGCAGCGACAGGCGCAGTACGGCTTCATGAAAATAGGGCCGATTGAAGACGGGCTCGACACACTCACTGGCCGTTAATGCGGCCACCAGCTTGCGGGTATTGGCATGACAGGCCTGTGCGACACGCTTCAGGCCTTCCGCACCCAGCAGGGCCATGTGAATGGTCGCCGCCGTGACCAGCAAACCCTGGTTGGTACAAATATTCGATGTCGCCTTGGAACGGCGAATATGCTGCTCGCGGGCCTGCAATGTCAGGGTGTAGCCCACGCGCTCGTCACGATCAACGGTGCGACCAACAATGCGGCCGGGCATCTGGCGGACATATTCTTTCTTACAGCACATGTAGCCGAAGTACGGACCACCACCCATCATCGGCACACCCAGTGGCTGGCCTTCACCACAGGCGATATCAGCCCCTGTGGCACCCCAGGCACCGGGGGGTTTCAGCAGTGCCATGGACACCGGATTGGCAACGGCAATGACCAGCGCACCCTGCTGATGCGCCCAGTCTGTCAACGCATCCACGTCCTCGAGAATGCCGAAGAAGTTCGGATGCTGAATCACGACGGCCGTAATATCTTCACCCTCATAGTGCTTGAGCGAGTCGGGCACCATGTTGCCGCCCTCGCTGCAATAGGGCACATCGACCAGTTCAATGTTCTGATTATGTACGATAGTGTGCGAGGTCTTGCGGTAGTCCGGGTGCACCGTAGTCGGTATCAGGATGCGGCGTGATTTCGACTTGCGGTTGGCCCGCACCGCCATCAATATCGCCTCGGCCAGGCCGGATGCGCCGTCGTACAGGGACGCATTGGACACATCCAGTCCTGTCAGTTGCGTCATCATGGTCTGGAATTCGTAGATCAGTTGCAGCGTGCCCTGGCTTGCCTCCGCCTGATACGGCGTGTAGGCACTGTAAAACTCACCCCGTGTGGTGATCTCCCACACGGCAGCCGGGATATGGTGATCATAGGAACCGGCGCCCATGAAACACAACGGCCGGCCATCCGCCTCGGCACGCTCCATCATCAGGCGCGCTATATCCTGTTCAATCAAACCTTCCGGGACACCGGACAGTTCACCCATACGCAGATTGGCTGGTATTTCATCAAACAGGGCCTCGACATCATCGGCACCAATGGCAGCCAGCATTTCGCGTATATCAGTTTCTGAGTGGGGTATAAAAGGCATAGCAGTCGTTATGTTCCAGGTGTTATTTAAGTAGTCTTTAAACCAAAAAAGTCCTGATTAATTCGTCATGCCGGCGTATGCCGGCATGACAATTGTTCCTAGTGCGCTTCGGATGCCAGAAACGTCTCGTAGGCATCCGCGTCCATCAAGGGTGCCATTTCAGCGATATCCGCTGGTTGCATCCGGAATAGCCATCCCTCACCGAAGGCATCCTCGTTAACGGTTTCAGGGCTGTCGGCCAGTGCCTCGTTGACTTCGACGATCTCACCACCCAGGGGGGCATAGACATCGGAGGCCGCCTTGACGGACTCCACCACGGCGCAGGCCTCAGCGGCGTCAACCGTCTGACCGACCTCCGGCAATTCGATAAAGACCATGTCGCCTAACTGATCCTGGGCGCTGTCGGATATGCCCACGGTCACGGAACCGTCATCATTCTCGCGCGTCCATTCATGCGTTTTCGCATATTTCAGTTCAACCGGTACGTTGCTCATGATTTCCTCACTTGATTTGGTTGTTACGTACTGTGTTTAAAGTTCTATCTGTGCTTCCCCGTTGCGGACAAACGGTGGTTTGACCACCCGCGCCGTCAACAGCTTGCCGCGAACATCCACCTGGCAGGTGTCGCCCGTCGCTTTCGGTACCCGCGCAAAGGCAATCGCGCGCTGCAGCGTCGGTGAAAAACTGCCGCTGGTAATCTCACCCTCGCCTTCACCCTCTGCAACCACCTTCTGGTGATTCCGTAATACGCCCTTGCCTTCCAGCAATAAGCCAACCAGCTTCTGTGACGTCCCTTGCTCGCGTTGTTTTTCCAGTGCGGCACGGCCGATAAAATCCCTTTCGGCAGGTTCCCAGGCGACCGTCCAGCCAAGCGCCGCTTCCAGTGGACTGATGGATTCGTCCATGTCCGAGCCATACAGGTTCATACCCGCTTCAAGACGCAAGGTATCACGCGCCCCCAGCCCGGTTGGTCGCACCCCGGCAGCACGCAGTTGCTGCCAGAAACTTGCCGCGTCCGTGGCAGGCAACACAATTTCAAAGCCGTCTTCACCAGTATAACCGGTACGCGCTATAAACCAGTCGCCATCAAACACACCAAAGAAAGGTTTCAACTCACTGGCAGCAGTGCGGACCGTCTCACTGAGCAGGGGCAAGGCCTTTTCGCGGGCATTGGGGCCCTGTACTGCAATCATGGCGAGCTCCGGTCGCTCGGTTACCGTGACATCAAATGCAGGCGCCTGTTTGTTCAGCCAGGCCATGTCCTTGTCATGCGTACCGGCATTGACCACCATGCGGAAAAAATCATCCCGCAGGAAATAGACGATCAGGTCATCGATGACGCCACCGTTCTCATTCAGCATGCAGCTGTATAGTGCCTTGCCGCTGTCCTTGAGACGATCAACATTATTTGCCAGTAGATAGCGCAGAAATTCACGGCTGCGATCCCCCGTCAGATCGACAACCGTCATATGCGAGACATCAAACATACCCGCATCCTGACGTACATTATTGTGTTCCTCGATCTGGGAGCCATAGTTGATCGGCATATCCCATCCGGCAAAGTCGACCAGCTTGCCACCATCAGCCAGGTGCTCTTCATACAGGGGGGTTTTATTTGTCATGTCCCGTCATATCCCTTTAATAATAGTTGGTATTCTGTGCTGCTATTTTATCGGCGAAAATATACTCCTGCACGCCAGCGAGTGCTATATGCCTGACTATCTAGGTAGCCGTCATTGTGCAGTCCCGCCTTCGCGGGAATGACACGAGACAAATCAATCAGATGAAGGATTTTCCTCACACGCTGCCGCACATTTTGGCAAGTCTCCGCCGAGACCCATGGCATGCTCCATAAACAGCCGCTTGGCCGTACCGGACCGATTGACCAGTGACAAACCAAGGTTGCGTGCCTGATTCAAGGGTAGTCGCGTATTGCTGAAGACCTGGTTGATGCCGTCCATCGCCATCATCATTAACAGGTTGTCACCCCGGCGCCAGCGTTCATAGCGCCGCAACACCGCCAGACGGCCAGGATCCCTGCCACGCTGCTTTGCGTCTACGATGACCTCAGCCAACGCCGTCGCATCCAGCAAACCGAGATTAACGCCCTGCCCTGCCAATGGATGTATCGCATGGGCGGCATCACCGATAAGGGCAGCGCGGGCAGCGACATAATGTTCTGCATGCATGCGTTGCAGCGGCCAGGCTTCGCGCTCACCCGACTCGACGATACCACCGAGCCGGTGTCCAAAGGCCACCGCCAGCTCCGCGTGGAACACGTCCTTGTCTGCTGTTAGCAGGCGTTCGATATTATTTGATGGCATGGTCCAGACAATGGAACTCCAGCCGCCGCCCATGGGCAGGAATGCCAGCGGTCCACCCGGCAGGAAACGCTGCCAGGCCGTATTCCGGTGTGGCTCAGCGGTTTTCACCAGCGCGACCAGACTACTTTGCCGATAGTCATGACGCTGCGTTGCCATACCCAGTGTATTGCGCACGGGAGAACGCGCACCATCCGCGGCAATCACCAGCGCTGCGGTCAACTGTTGTGCATCATCCAGATCCACCTCCACCCTGTCATCGAGGATAGTGATGGCCTGAAAGCGTACCGGGCAATACAGGGATACGGACTCGATTGATTGCAGTTGCTGCCACAGCGCTGACTGGATGAATCGTGGTTCGATAATATGCCCGAGCCAGGGCTCGCCGAGATCTGCACAGTCAAAATGGGTAACGCCATCGCCACCGGCATCCCAGACTTCCATATCACTGAACGCAAAGGCGCCCTGCCGATGAATCGTGTCCCACACACCCAGTGACCTGAAGATCCTTTCTGAGGCACGGGTAATAGCGAACACCCGTGGATCAGGTTGCTGGTCCTCGGGTGGCACCGGTGCACGCGCCTCAACCAGGGCAACCTGTACACCGGCCTGACCCAGTGCACAGGCGGCCGTTGCACCGACGATGCCGCCACCAATAATAATGATGTCAGAATGGGGCATGAGCTCTGTGGTTAGTGTCCATCCAAAAAAATATATCTCGCCAAGGCGCAAAGAACGCAAAGTTATAACTTATTGTTACAAAAATCATAAATAATTCTTTCTTGGCGTCTTTGCGAGAAAAATTCAGGCCTTTATGGACGGGCACTAGTAGCATCAATTTACAGTGGCAAGCCACGCGCCAGGCGCGGGGTACGCCCCGAGCGGCCCATGGTCGTCCGGGTCAGCAGGCGCTTGGCCGGGGGTAACAGATCAAATGCCAGCATAGCGGCGCTGCGCGCCACACCCAGTGCAGGCAACGGCAGTGTAAAGATGCGTGCGAGACCATCGGTAAACACAGTGACATTCCTGTGATCACGGCGTCGCCAGTCACCGTAACGGTTCAGCACATCCAGCGAACCGGGGTCTTCGCCGGCGTTGACGGCATCCACCAGCACTTCTGCGAGCACCGCGACATCACGCGCCCCCAGATTAAAACCCTGCCCGGCTATCGGATGCAGCGTGTGCACGGCATTACCAATCAGGGCCAGCCGCTCGCGCACCGTTTCCTTTGCCTGCACCAGTCGCAAGGGCCATGCCTGCCTGCGTCCGACCCGCTCCAGCCGGCCCAGTCGATAGCCGAAGCGTGACTGCAATGCTGCAAGGAAGCCGGCCTCATCCAGCGCCATGACAGACTCGGCCTGATCCGATGCAACCGTCCACACCACAGCACAACGTTGCCCGGTCATTGGCAGCAGCGCCAGTGGCCCGGATTCCGTAAAGCGCTCGTAGGCAATATTATTGTGTGGCAATTGCGGGGTGATATTTGTCACAATCGCCGTCTGCTGGTAGTCACTCATGACACTGTCGATACCAAACTGTTCACGAAGCGGTGAATCGGCACCATCGGCGGCCACAATCAGGCGGGTACTCAAGGTGGTCGTTGTTCCCTCCCGGGAAATTTCAACATCAACGGCCCCGTTTGTCCGTTTGACTGCCGTGACCGTGGCCGGACAAAAAACATCCAGCCCCTGTATTTTCGCAACCGCTTCCGCCAGGACCTGGCCAATGACGCGTGCCGGGACAACATAACCCAGCGCCGGCAGGCCTTCCTCGCTACGATCCATACGCATCATGCCAAAATGGCCGCGATCCGATATATGGATTTGATGGATGGGTGTAGCCGCCGCTGCCAGCGCATCCCATAACTGCAGCCCACTGAAGATACGGCGGGTACCATAGGCCAGCGCGATGGCACGATCGTCATAACCGGCCTCACTGCGCGTCTCCAGCTCAACCGCCTCTACCAGTGCAAGTCGCAGGCCCTGTTCTGACAGCGCACAGGCGAGACTGGCACCGACCATGCCACCACCTATAATAATTACGTCATACTGCGGCATGCGTCATCACGGCCTCTATTTCGGCAACAGTCCTGGGCGCAGCGGCACTCAACACATCCGGCTCGCCCCGGGTCACCAGTACATCATCCTCGATGCGAATACCGATATTCCACCATTTCCTTGCAACCCCGCGACTGCCTGCGGGGATATACAGTCCGGGCTCTACCGTCAGCACCATGCCTGGCTCCAGCTCACGCCATGCACCACCTACCTTATAATCACCCACGTCATGCACATCCATACCCAGCCAATGGCCCGTGCGATGCATGTAAAAACGCCGGTAGGCTTCCTTGCGTATCAAATCCGCCGGCTTGCCCTTGAGAATGCCCAGCTTGATCAGCCCCCGGGTCAGTACCCTGACCGCGGCTGCATGCGGGTCATTCCAGTGGTTACCCGACCGCACTTTTTTGATGGCGGCAGTCTGCGCGGCCAGCACCACCTCATACAATGCCTTCTGTGGCTCGCTGAAGCGACCGTTGACCGGAAATGTGCGGGTCACATCAGAAGCATAACAGTCGTACTCGGCACCCGCGTCAATCAACAGCAATTCACCGTCATTCAATGGTGCGCTGTTCTCTGTGTAATGCAGAATACAGCCGTTGGCACCGCCACCGACAATACTTGAATAGGCCGGCACCATGCCGGCACGCCGGAATTCATGCAGCAGTTCGGCATCAATTTCGTATTCATACTGTCCCGGCCGGCAATGCTGCATGGCACGCCTGTGTGCCCGACAGGCAACGTTTGCAGCCGTCCGCATAACCCGAATCTCCGAGCGGCTCTTGTACAGCCGCATATCATGCAGCAGGTGTTCCAGTGACACGAACTTGTCAGGTGTGCGCATACCGGTTCGCACGCCCTCGCGCAGGCGGTTAATCCATTCCATAATACGCAAGTCAAATTGCGGACGGGAACCCATGGTATAGAAAACACGGTCACAATTTTCCATTAGCCCGGGCAGAATTTCATCGATATCACCGAAAG
>Ga0316192_10001146_pt1 | contig 19558 bp, 7 predicted proteins | sample MerIslwburrow_MG_FD_204931 | JGI IMG/M metagenome (GOLD analysis project Ga0316192, IMG submission 204931) | Coastal sediment microbial communities from Maine, United States - Merrow Island worm burrow | ecosystem: Environmental > Aquatic > Marine > Coastal > Sediment | place: USA: Maine...
TCAAACCGGATAAAGAATCTGAGAAGACGTTGTGATATCGTTTTTCTATCTGAATTAATAACGAATTCATATATGGTAAGAAAACCCGAGTTTCATGTGGATTTCAATTTTTGGACTTTCATCTACAAATCAAAAGACAAGCACATTTTGGTCTTTCACGATAACACAATAAATTTGAGTTAAGATCATTAGATATACTAAGATAACTAAATACATGAAATAAGGTCTTAGATTTTTATTATGAAAGGAGAATATGCAATGGATTCAAAAGAATTCCTCATATCTGAACATAATATGCTTCGATCAGAAATCAGAGAGCGGATAAATGACATTGAATTGTTGCAGCGAAACGCTTTAATATTTTCAGGTGCGATTTGGGCTTGGCTTGCTACTAGAGGTTGGAATCCAACTTATATTTTTGTCGTCTGCTTACCATTCGTGATTACTTCGCTTTTCTGGCTTAAAAGCAAGATAACCAGCAAGGATATTAGAAAATTTGCAACCTATATTAAAAAGGTTGAAGGTTTAATGGAACTTCCCAAGGACTTTAGGGATTTTCGGGACGTCCATAAATTTATAAATAACTACCAAAAACAACCAAACAAAATTTCTATGATATCTTACCTTTCAAAATGTGCTTTCAAGCTATCAAATTAGTGGCAATTAATTTTACATAGAAAATTATTTATTTTTTCATGGACGCACCCCTACTCTACACAAATTTTCGAGATGATCGCTCTAAGGGCTGGTTTATGCCGCTCGATTAGTTGGAATACTCATCCAGACCGCCTATGAGCGCTCATTTTTTGCCACTGAAAAGTGTTCCTTAAGACTGAAAAACGACTCCAATTGGCAGATTTCTTCATAAAAAATAAACGTATAGCTTCGATCGACAGGAGATGACCATGGCCCATACGTTGCGCATCTTTATTTCTTCCCCCGGCGACGTCGGACAGGAGCGCGTGACCGCCGACCGGGTAATTCAACAGCTGCAGGGCGAATTCGGCGGCTGGACGCAGATCCAGACGTTGCTGTGGGAGCATGAACCCGTGCGGGCAACCAGCACATTCCAGGAGCAGATCGTACGGCCCTCCGATACCGACGTCGTGGTCTGCGTTTTGTGGTCGCGCCTGGGTACGCGTTTACCGGCCGGTTTTGAGCAGCGGCCGGATGGTACGGCATACGAGTCCGGGACCGCATTCGAGTTCGAAGACGCCAAGCGTTCGTTTGAGGAACGCGGCACACCGGATTTGCTGGTCTACCGCAAGACCGCTGAACCGCTGGTGTCGCTGCGCGACGCAGAGCAGCTGGGCCGGATGCAAAGTCAGTGGGTGGCGCTGGAAGCTTATCTCAAACGCTGGTTTTGGAATGAAGATGGGACCTTCAAAGCCGGCTTCACCCAATTCGAGACTGTCGAAGAATTTGAGAAGCTACTCGATCGTCACTTGCGCCGGCTGATTCGCGATAAGTTGGATTCAGCCGGCGTTGCGATGACTGAAGACGGTGGGGCTTTGGCTTGGCACCGCGGATCGCCGTTCCGGGGATTGGAAGCATTTGAATTCGAGCACGCGCCGGTGTTCTTCGGCCGTACCCGGGCCATCGGTGAAATCCAGGAGGCCTTGATCCATCACGCGGCGCGCGGCCGCGCATTTGTCTTGGCGTTCGGAATGAGCGGCTGCGGTAAATCATCCCTGGTGCGGGCCGGCGTTTTGCCGCTCATGACTCAGCCGGGAGTGATCGAGGGGGTGGGCCTATGGCGCTGGTGCGTGTTTTGTCCCAGCGATGCCAGCGGGGACCTCTGCGACGGCCTGGCCCGTATGCTGATCGACAAGCAGGTTCTGCCGGAGCTCACAACCGCTGGCGCCCGGCTCGAGGAATTGGCGGAGACGTTTCGCAGCGCCCCTCAGCGAACCATTCCCTTCTTACGCATGGGCCTTGCCCGCGCTGCCGAGGAAGAGGCCCGGCGCGAAGGATTGACGAGCCCACTCGAGCCCCGGTTGGCACTGGTCATTGACCAGATGGAGGAGTTGTTCACCCTCGATCGGATTAACCACCAGGATCGTGAGGCGTTTGTTGCGCTGCTTTCGGCCCTGGCAGGCAGTGGGCTGGTATGGATCATCGCCACCATGCGCAGCGACTTCTACCATCGCTGTGCGGAATTACCGGCCATGGCGGCCCTGTCGCAGGAAGGCAGCCAGTATCACCTGCTGCCGCCCCAACGGGCAGAAATCGGCCAGATGATCCGACAGCCGGCGCGGGCGGCCGGGCTGATTTTCGAGGTCGATCCGACCACCGGGATCGGTCTCGATGCCGACATTGAGGAAGCAGCGGCACGGGATCCGGCGGCGCTACCGCTATTGGAGTTCATGCTTGAGGAGTTGTTCAAGCAGCGCGCCAAGGGTCATGTGCTGAGCATCAACAGCTACCAGACACTCGGCGGGCTGGAGGGGGCATTAGCCCAACGCGCCGAGGCGGTTTTCGCAGACCTGGAACCGACGGTACAGACCGCGCTGCCAGAGGTGCTGACCGCACTGGTAACGGTTGCTGAGCGCGATGAAAAGCCGGCCGCGGCGCGGCGCGTACCGCTGCCTAGCGTTGCCTTGACAGCGGAGCGCAAAACGCTGGTCGAGGCACTCGTCGACGCACGGCTGCTGGTCACCGACCGAGCCGACGACGGCACCGCTGTGGTGCGGATCGCACACGAGGCGTTGCTGAACCACTGGCCCCGGGTGCAGAACTGGCTTAAGGAGAATCAAGAGTTTCTCCGCACGCGGGGGCGGGTCGAAGCAGCAGCGGCGCGCTGGTCGCAGGAAAACCGCAACACGGCCTACTTGCTTGCACCGGGCAAACCGCTGGCTGAGGCCGAGGATATGCTGGCTCGCCGCCGGGCAGAGCTCGATTCGTTGGTCATCGCATTCATTTCAGCCTCGATCGCGAAGGCACGGCGTAAACAGCACTGGCAGCGCATTTTCGTGGTGGGGGTGACCATTTTAGCGCTTGTCGCCACCTGGGGCGCCTTTTTGGGTATTAAGGGCCAGCGGGAAGCTGAAAAGCAGTTCCAACATGCTGTGGCGCGCGGCTTCGTCACCCAGGCTGAGATGGTGAGAAATCAACAGGACTATTCGGGGCAGCCTAGTGTGTTACTCGCAGTGGAAGCCATGCAGCGATTCGATTCGTTGGACATGCGCTCTGTCGAGGCCGATCAAGCCCTAAGGCAGGGAATCGCTTTGCTCCCGCACGCCGTCGCGCGCATGAAGCATGCAGATAAGGTGCGCGCCGTCGCTTTCAGCCCCGATGGCCGGCATCTGGCCACGGCAAGTGATGACAACACCGCCCGGCTTTTGGAGGTGGCCAGTCTTCGCGAAATGGCGCGGGTGGATCACGATGATAAAGTCTGGGCAGTGGCCTTCAGCCCGGATGGCCGGTATCTGGCGACAGCCAGCCGGGATCGAACCGCCGGCGTGTGGCAAGTGCCTGATGGCGGCCCAGTGGCACGCATCAGGCATGAGGGTTCGGTCGAGACTGTGACCTTCAGCCCGGACGGGCGCTACCTGGCCACGGCGAGCCGGGACCGCACCGCCTGTCTGTGGGATCTGCCCGCTGGCCGCAAAGTAGGGTGCTTCAAGCATGAGCAAGGCGTGGGGAGTGTCGCCTTCAGCCCGGATGGCCGTTACCTGGCCACGGCAGGGGCCAATTTTGATCCGTCCGGCGGTATCAGCAGTACGGTGTACCCAACTGCTCGTCCCACGGAATCGTTGGTCTGGGAAGTATCCAGCGGCCGCGAAGTGACGCGCCTGCTTAACGAGGATGGGATCTGGGCTGCAGCTTTTAGCCCGGATGGACGGTATTTGGCCAGGGTAAGTGGTGGCACAGTCGCCGTCTCGGAGGTGGCCAGTGGCAGCACCCTTGAAATGGCTCCGAAAGGTAATGATTCTGCCCTACGGGCCATTGCGTTCAGTCCGAACAGCCGATATCTGGCCGCAGCCGGCTACGAGGACGGCACCGCGCGTGTGTGGCAGGTAGCCGACGGCCAGCTAATTAAAAGCATACATCACGGAGAATCGCTGACATTCATCGCGTATAGCCCGGATGGACAATATTTGGCCACGGCCGGCTGGGACCGCACCGCACGCGTGTGGGAGGTGCTGAGTGGCCGCGAAGTGGCACGCATGTCCCACGAGGACCTGGTCTGGGCTGTAGCCTTCAGCCCGGATGGCCAATATGTGGCCACAGCGAGCTGGGACGGCACCGCCCAGGTGTGGGCGTGGCAGACGGCCAGCGGCCAGGCACTGCGCATCGAGCATGAGGAAGGTGGGCTTATGGCTTTTACTCCGGATGGACGTTTTCTGGCCACGGCCAGTCCGGAATTTACCGCGACCGGCGAGGTTGCCGAGGGTCACCTAAACGTGTGGGCGGTTGACAATGATCGCAAAGTGCTGGACATCGATAGCGAAGATGTCATGAAGACTACAGCCATAGCCTTCAGCCCGGATGGACGTTTTCTGGCCACAGTACATGGGGCGGACGGTGGATTTAGCTGGGATGCGGAACACAGGATCCATTTTGGTCCCGCCCGGCAAACCCTGCTGGTGTGGGAAGTAGGCAGTGGCCGCGAGGTTATCCGTCTACATCAAGAGTATCCGGTGTCGGACGTTGCCTTCAGCCCGGATGGCGAGCTCCTCGCCACGGCCAGTGTGGACCGCATTGCACGAGTGTGGGAGGTGGTTGGTGGTCGCGAAGCCAGCCATATTGAGCACGATAACGTGGTGAGTTCGGTCACCTTCAGTCCAGATGGCCAGCACCTGGCCACAGCAACCGGGTACAACAGGGTAATGGTACCTTATGATGATGGTGAAATAGAACTTTTGAGTGAAAAATCAACCACGCAAATATGGGAGGTCTCCAGCAGCAAGGCAGTGACGCGTATACCGCATGACGATCTAGTACGGGCCGTCGCTTTCAGCCCGGATGGCCAATATGTGGCTACAGTCGGCGACAGCCTCAACGGGCGTCTGTGGACTGCCCGCGTGTGGAATATGAGCGATGGCAGTGCGGTTGCACACATGGATCACAGTACTTACTTAATCGAGACTGTGGCCTTCAGCCCGGATAGCAAATACTTAGCGACGGCAAGCCTGGATCATATCATACGCGTGTGGGCGGTGACCGATAGTAACCGCGAAGTTGCGCGCATGCAGCATGAGAATGAAGTACAGGCTGTGGCCTTCAGCCCACAGGGGCGGCACCTGTTATCGGTCAGCCGGGATCGCCAGACCCTGAAAATACAACGATGGCTCTGGTGGACGGATGACCTCATCGAGGATGCTTGCAACCGTCTGACCCGGAATCTCAGCCGGACGGAATGGCGTAAATACGCGGGCGAGAAACTGCCTTACCACATAACCTGCGCAAACTTGCCAGTGCCGGAGGGGTAAACGGAAGGCTGGCGAGAGTAGCGAGTCAAGCGAAATCTGATCGGCTAGCCCCAAGGAATTTCCCCTTAAGGCTCTCATCGGTAAGATCGAAGTTGGCACATGATAGAATATTTAAAAAGCTTGACATTTCATAGTTGTCTTTATAGATAGGTTTGTAGCTGCATAGAACAAATTGATTAGAAACCAGGTGTTCTCCATTTTAAAATTAACGGAGTATCAAAATGGTTCATTAAATCAATTAGCCCCGAATCTCAAATGAGCGCGGGGTTTTTTTGTGGAAAAAAAGGTTTGTTGCAAACACCGTAAGATGACAGGGAAAGGAGAAAGATAGATGGCACAGGAAAATTTGGAAATACCCAATACCCAAATGGGGATGAAGATTAAATTATTTCGCGCATGGGATATTTTTGGCGGTTTTGAGCACAAAGAAAACAAGAACATTTTTGTTGTTAAGCAAACGAATACCGATGATCAAGAAAAAGGCGTACGGGTCTCGGATTTTGTAAACTATTTCGTCGAAACCATAAATCAATTTACCGACACGAAGGTTGAGCTAAAAATTGAATGGCCACCAGGGTTCAAAGCAATCGCTGATGCATTGCAAGTATATGTCAATGAAGTCTATTTGAAAATCGAAACCCAGGATGGTGCTCAGGCCCCCGATAACAAAAGCGTTGAATACGCTTTTTGGATTGGAATCAAATTGTCCGATGACATCAAAACAGCGATCAATAAAGAAGGGCCCCTTTATGCAATTACTGATGAATCGTTGGAAAAATTGAAGACAGACACAGAGCTGGTTAAATCTATATTCACCGATAACGGAATGGCTGAATTAGAAAAAAAGAAAGGCCACGCACCGGCGGTCGAGGAGAATTTCTTGAAACTACTTGGAGATAATATATTTAAGGATGACGCGAAGGTACCACCCGGTAAAGGTAAAGATAGGTTTTTGCCTCTCACCGAGGTTGAAGTACCGGCGATTTTTAAAATTATCCAACCTGAAGATCTATTTATAAAGGTTTGGGACACGAGCCGGCCGGAAATCATAAAAGAATTGCAACTCGAATCTTTAATCGACAAGTACAGTTCGCTAAAACTCATCACAGACAAAAATGTTACTTCAGAAACACCCCAAACTCAACCCTCATCAGGGGCGTAAGGCGACTTTGCCGCAAATTCCGTACCGGGTAATGGCTTCATGGGGATTGGTTTACTGATAGCTATTACTCACGAAAATAGGAATGCAGCAAAACAACTTTAGCGCATTTAAGCATCTCGGGTACTGTTTTGGAAGACAAAGACAAATCGAATCCAATAAAGATCTTTGATACCACTTTAAAGGAACGCCAGGAAAAAGGTACGACCCTCCTGTATGAAGAGACAAATCGTGTTGAACAAAAAGGCATGACGTTTCAAAGCGTTGCAGAGCAACTCAATAGCATGATCCTGAAATTTTCGGGCGGCAGCGACAGCATCACTTTGGATCTCGACTGCGTCGACTGGCCTGAAGCTGCAATACCTGCCACGAAATCATTGATGTTCAATTTGAGGAAAATTTACATAATTCCCAAGCCCGATAAAAAGCCTGAATTTGGCATTTGGTTGGAGATCCGAAATAAGGAAAATTTGGAGCCGACAGAATTAATCGATGAACTGCGGTTTCCGGTTCGCATCGAAGCGTTATACTTGAAGATCTGGAACACCAGTAATGAAATAATACTGAAAGAAATGAAAGCGCTATAGCCATGGGAAACAATCTGCAACGCCCTAACGCAAAAGTCGGTGCTGTGTTTCGGATTGCTGACCTCGATTGCCAATTTATCGGTCAATTCGGTGTTCAAGGTGAGAACGCTGAAGTATCCGCGGCTGCAAATCATGTGGATCTTCGGCAGATTCTCGAGAAATTAAACATACCCCCCTTGCCGCAGGAATTAAGCAGCTTGAACCTGTTTATCGAAACCCTGTACCTGCATCTCGATACTCAGAAAAATTATTCGGTTTACTGCGACATTGGACTGAAAAAGAAGAGCCCCGACACCAAAAGCCAAGGTTCAAATAACGGATTGAATGACAACATGGACGAAGCCACCCGGCAGGAAAGGATTGTCAGTAAAAGGCAATTTTTTAATAACGGGTTGTTTGACGACAAGGGTGAGGCCATCTGGCATGAGTTACACCGGCGGGGCTGCATCCAAGAGAATGCGAACGAAACAAATATTGCAAAAATAGTGGTTTCCGAAAAAGAATTATGCCATAAAATTAAGCAAACGCCTCAATTAGATCATCAACACGAGATCAAACAACTCCTTTATCCGCAGCTATCCCTGGGATCCTCGGATCTACCCATTGCGACATTAAAATTTGAACTAAAAAAAGAAAATGATGATTTCACGGTTGCGTTCAATTTGCACAGTGATTTCAAAGAAATTGGCGGTATTAAGCTGCTCAGTCCCTATTTTGTCTGCCAGGACTTTGATTTAACGTTCGTTTATGAAAAAAAAGAAAACGAGGAAGCCAAATGGTTTGTAAGCGGGGGTCTCGGAATCGATGTATTCAACAAATACATTGGCTTCTCGGCTGAATACAAGTACCAAAAAGAGGTTAAAGTACTTACCCTTAAAGCCGAAGGCGCTGAAATTCTTCCGTTAAAGGTATTTCCGGACCCTTTGCCCGTGCTACCAGGTTTGCCCGACTTGAGGGAATCGTTTATCGTTGGTTTGAAGGAGGTCAGCCTGGAGAAAAATGGAGATGGATGGGCTTTTTCAATCGATATATTCCTGGCAGTGAAAAGAGTTGATGCGGAAATATTCGGTCCAATCAACAAATTCTTGTTTCCAAAACCAGAGAAGACTTCTGAATTAGTAGGCGAGCTAGTCATTGGATCCAACGGAACTGTGGCGTTAGCCCTGAAAAACGAGCTCCCGCTGATCGTCCCCAGTATTTTCAGCAAAACGGAATTTTCAAAAGATTTGCAGCCGTTAAAAGACCGGCTGGATGTCGGCGATTCCTATTTCTGCCTGAATGAAATCGAGATTAAGATCAAAGATGATGAATTCAACTGTTATGCCAGTCTTGCCTTCGGTCTTCCTTCGAAACTCAATGACGCACTTTTCGGAAAAAACTCTGAACTCAACGGTTTGATAAAAACATACAAGGAAACACAAAACAATGAAGGCAACTTAATTATAGCCTCCCTCCAATTGGGATCCGGTGGAATCAGCGGGAATATTGATAAAGGGAACGTCATCGATATTGATAAGCTATCAAATATTTTGGAAAAAATAACGGGCGGTCCGACAGGCTTCGACCTGAATGGCCTTAAAGAAGAATCAAAGTACTACGAAATAAACTTCGACGTTTTACTTAAAAATACCGATGGGGATGGCAAAATTACGGAGGAATTCGGCTGGATCAAAATTGACAAGCCTGCCCTCAAGCTCGATTCGGAAACCGGCGCCTTTGAGGCGAGCGGTGGCTACCTGATCAGCAAACAGCTAATGATTCCAATTCAAAAAATCGTCAGTGCGCTCATCCGGGCTGTTCCACAGGAGAAGCGAGACCAGGGCAACCTAGATGCTATTGCAAATTTCTTTCCCAAAACAATTCCCGTTCGCTCCATTAATTTTTTCAAAGGAAACGCTCAGCTTAGCTGGGAAACCCGCAACGCGGATATCGTCGAAATATGGGAAAACCGTCGAAAGAAACTATTCCCGCCGGAATTAGAAACCCCGTTGTCGGCCGGCGGTACGGCATCCGTCAGCTCCGGTGATGCCGCAACCGCCGAGCCGGATCCGATTCCCTCATTACCGGCCAGCGGTACGGTAACCGTCAGCCCTGAAAAAACCACAACCTATAGACTAATCGCTCGAAATAGTCAGGGACAGATAGAGCAATCTGTCACTGTTGAAGTGGGATCAGATGACAAGAAGGAGATTACCCGGTCAACACCTGTCAAAATAGACACGCAGGAGGACTGCCTCGAGATTGTCGCATTTGAGGCCGACCCGTCGCAAATCGGGCGGGAGAAGCAACTCAATTTGTCCGAGCTGGAGAAATGGCTCCAGGATTTTCTGCCGGGTGCTGCCGGAAGCTTTACCCTGCCGGCACCCTTCAAGCAGTTCGTTGAGCGGGAAGCCGGCAAAGTGGTCAACAAACTGCCGGACGCATTCAAAGAATATCTCAGCATCAAATTGCCCCGGGGATTCAAATTCGCGATAGAGGTGGCGGCCGACGGCGGCATCAACTTCAGTGTTGAGGTGGCGGGTCAAAAATCGGATCGGAATCATTTTTATCCCGACTGCATTCAACTATTAGTCCCCGTTCCGGGCGGCTTTGGCACGATTTATGGCATTCAGCTCAAAAAGCTGGCTTTTGGCACGGCCCTGGGTGGTGTCTGCCTGCGATTGGATCTATCAGCCCGGATGGATGTCTTTGACCTGGTGCAGCTGGGGGCATCGCTACTCCTGCCGGATAAAGATAAAAAGACGATTGATAAGCTATTTCCAGCACTTGATGAAGAGCACAAAAAAACATTGGAATTGATGATCCCCGACCGCAGAAAATTCGGGCACCACCAAATGGTTGAAAACCTCGTCATGCTAATCGTCTACGAAACGGTGGTGCCGATTCCGATCCCGCTGTTCTACAACAAGATTTATTCGGCTTACTCCGGCGTGGAAGGACTGGAATCCGAAACATTGCTAAGCTTTGATTTAAAAATCAATGTGATCAAACTGCTTTCAGATTTGCTGATACTCAAAGATTTTTTCACCAAAAAGGACAAGACCCTACCGGTAGCAAACTATCCCTATGATAAAGAGCTTGAAAAATCCGGGGTTCTGGTGGGCGTCGGCCCGATCTACACCCAGCTGCCCGGCTACATTGGTTTCGAGGAGGTCAACGGAGAAAAGCAAAACATCGTTATCGGCACCAAAGGTTCTTACGAATTTGACCAGCTCGACTTGATCCGCCTGGGTGTCAACACAATCAAGTTTATGGGCATCAACTTTGTTGAGGCCTTAGGCCGCAAAAAACCGGGCGAACTGACCAAGGTCTCCGTTCTGCTAACCGATCTGCAAACCCAAAAAAAAGAAAAGAGACAAAAAAGACCCCTCAACTACCTGATCGAATACCTGCCGGTTGACATGCGGGTGGGGACCAAAAAAATCTGGCTGTTTCACTGCATAGAGTTTGAAGCGGCCTGGGCGTTTGCGACTCCTGATGAGTTTGAACAGGTCGCATATGGGCTGATGCGTCAAAAGTACGCTGACATCGATGCGCCGGAAACCCGGGACCCCAGCTCCTCCAATGATTTGCTGCAGTTGTTGGCCGAGCGGGATGCTCCGGCCGCGCGCCAGGAAGAAGATCAGGGCGTGGTGCTTTTTTTGCGGGGCGGTATGTATTTTGCCGCTAGACAAGTCGTGCTGGAAGGCGCCATCGGGCTTTCGATCAGCGAGCAAAAAGGATTTCGAACGGGCCTGTCGCTCAAAGGCAAACTGTTTAACTGGATTGAATCTGGTTCCTTCTTTTTTGCCAAAATCAATCCGGCCGCCGAATCGGAGTTCGTCAAGGTGCTCGGGTCGACCTACCTCAAGGTTTTTGAACGAGATGTTTTAAAGGGGCGCATCGAGGTCACCAATGACATCTTGGAACTTCAGGGAATGCTGGATGCCTTTCCGGATGGCTTCCCGGTCCAGCTCAAAGGTTATGTTGACGGCAAATTTATCGCCAATCGCATTGAAGCCGGAAAAATCAAGCCGGGAAGTATTCAATTCTACGGCAGTGTCGGTCTGCAGTTGGGTTTTTTCAGCGCTTCCGCCATGCTCAAATTACTTATCACGGACAACCATCAGCTGCTTGAAAGCGATTTGACGTTTGGCAATTCCTTCTGGCACTTTGCTGTCGAGCACAAAACCGAAGAGACCCAGGGATGGTTCCGGGCGGACCTGTCGGCCAATGCCTTTAACTTGATTGCTTTGGAAGGCCACTTGCGCTTCAAGCGCGAGGCCCGCCGAATGCAATTGTTGGGAATGATCGCTTTGAGATTTCCGGCGCTCAAAATTCTGGATGTGCAGTTGGATTATGCCGGGGAATTGAATGGCGAAGCCGGCTTCCTCAGTTTTAGCGCCCGGCTGGGGAGCAACTCTTATATCCTTTCTGAAAACTGTCGACCAACCGGGGGCGCCGCCTTTTGCATCTGGTTTCTAGACGAACCCGCCGTCCAGGCAACGCCTGAAAAGAAAGCCGTATCCACGGCCTTCGCCGGCGACTTTGTCTTGACGGTTGGCGGGTATCATCCCAACTTTCGCGTGCCGCCGCACTATCCCCGGGTTCCCAGGCTGGGAATAAATTGGGAGATCGATGCCAATACCCACATTCGCGGTGAAGCCTATTTTGCCGTCACCCCGCTGGCGATTATGGCCGGCGCCAAGTTGGATCTGGTCTATCAAAAAGGGAACGTTCGGGCCTGGTTCCTGGCTTATGCGGATTTTCTTTGCCAGTGGAAACCGCTTTATTACGATGCCAATATCGGTGTCAGTGTGGGGGCCTCCTACACGTTGCGGATCGGGGTAACCATAGCCAGAAGATTTATCGGCGTTACCAAAACCTTCAGTATTTCATTAAAAGCCCAACTGCACCTCTACGGCCCGCCGACCGGCGGACGGATTGATATCAAATTGCCGATTGTAACCATCGGCATTCGGTTCGGCAAACCCTACCGACCGCCGCCGCCGATCAAAAACTGGCAGGCCTTTAAAAAAGAATTGCTGGATAATGATAAGAAGGGCGCTGCCGGCGGCATTCTTCAAATTGTGCCCCAGAGCGGAATTTGCGTCATCGCCGATCCGGTTCGAAAAGATACGGTATGGACCGCACGGGCCGATGAATTGAGCTTCATGATCACGACGAAGTTACCGGCCGGAAAGGTGAGCGAGGAATGGGAAACCAATAATCTAATCGACATCAAACCACTCAATAAAGAGCGGATAAAATCTACTTTGACCGTCACCCTTAAAAATGGTCGGCAAGTCAATGATGCCTTCAGGCTGAAACCCATCAAGGGCAATGTCCCGGCGGCTTTATGGGGTAAACCGAAGGTCGATCTGTTGGACAGCAAAAATACGTTGGTAACCGATATGCTTACCGGATATCATGTGCATCCCCAGAAGGCTCAAAGTGAAGGAGCCGCTCTGCAAGTTTTTGAGCATGCCCTGGAATATTCGGATATTTACCCTCAAGCAGAGAAAAGAAAGCTTCCCCACGCACGGGGAAAAATCACACCCGTTTCGCTTAAACCCGGCTCACTGGATATTCTGCGAAATGCGGTTGATGATACCCGCAATACCCGGCAAACCGTGCTAGACGAGCTGGAGGCTTCAGGGTTGTTTCACAAAGGCGACAGTCCGGACCTTGACTATGTAGAACTTGCCGGAACCATGGAAAGCGATTGGCGGCATTGGCCCGACGTTGCCGAATCATCACCGGTTTTGTCCAATGAATGACACCCAAAATAAACAAAACAGACCGTTTAGTGTCCTGAGCTATGTCAAACCCAGGCTGCCGGGGGGATCCTATACCATCTCCGTGAAGCAGAAGATCGGTCTTGATGGTGCCGATGATATCGTGTTGACGCAACAATTGGATATTGATGCGCCTCGATTTACGCTTGATCCCAAAGACATCCACTCGCTGTATCCGGCGCCGGACGCTGCAGGCGTTTCCGCCGCAGAATTTCCTTACATCGTTTTTACCAAAAGAACGCTGCCCTGGGAACGCCTGTTGTCAGAAGCGGATATCGTTGGTTCGGAAGACAGCCGGGTGCCGATTCCCTGGCTGGCACTGATCGTGTTCACGGAAGGGGAGGTGTCTGAAACCTTTAGCGCAACGGTTAATGATTATCTGAACCCCGAACCTGCTGACGCCGTCTCGGCCGAAACCTTGGTGCCGCTCAAGACGATAATACCTTCAGGCAAAGCGGCACATTACCATGAGCAGCATTGCCAATACATTGAAATTTCGCTGGCTGTGTTCAAGGACCTGATGCCCCGTCTGGAAGAGTTGCCGTTCTTAGCCCATGTGCGCGAAGTCGACATGGATTATAAAGCCGATGTGGATATGCCCCGGCAAGGCGTTTTTTCAACCATTATTGCCAACCGCCTCCCATTGCCCGGCAGAAGGAGTGTGGTCCATCTGGTTTCAGTTGAGGGATGTGAATCGTTGTTGGGAGACGATATTGCCGCCCAGGATGACAGTTCAAAATCTATCCGTCTTCTTTCTCTGGCCAGCTGGTCGTTTAAGTGCGACGAGCGGGAGGGATTTTTTCGGGACATCGTTGGCCGTCTGACGGCTCAGGACGGTGACGACCTGCGCCTGGCGTTGCCTGCGGCCGATATAACAAATGACAATGTGCGGCAGCGATTAAAGAGCGGCTATGTTCCCTTGGCCTATCATCTCATGAGCGGTGAAAACAGTTTTGCCTGGTACCGGGGGCCCCTGATTCCGGCTCCCGACGGCCATGAAGTGTCATCACCGCCCGAACAAGGCTGGCTGAGCGCTTCTGCGGCAATGCGTTTTGATTCCACGACCGGTGCCTTCGACCAGTCATATGCCGCCGCCTGGCAATTGGGCCGCAGCCTGGCGCTGGCCGATCCCCAGTTCGGTCCGCGGTTGATGGGGTTGAGGCGCAAGGCACACCAGGTGTGGGACGAATTTTGCGACCTTTTGTTTTTTCAAAATCCCGCTACGCTGACAACGTTAAAAGAGCAGCTTGGACCCAAGGCAAAAGACCTGGTGGCCGGTGGTGTTCCGGATTTGGCACAGGTGGATTCATTTTTGGATCAGGCACTTAATGTTTTAAACAAGCCGATTGAACTCGCAGCCGATCAGATAACCAGCCGTGGACCCGGCGACCTGCTGGACAGCGATCTGCTGCAAATTTCCGTTTCAAAAGAAGGGGCAGATTTGACTCAGGACACCAACGCGTCGGGCATGTTTGATTTGGTTTACAGTATCGTAAAAGTTGTGCAGGACCCGCTAAAAGACAAATTGGGCAGCGATTATTTGAAAAAACTAAGCGTCCGGGCCGATTTTCTGGCCGACATATTTAAACTGGCGATATCCAAATTGGTAGACCGGGCGGCGGACGGCGTGCTGAAAATTCAATTGTCCCAGGAACTGGAGGTTGTTTATCAATGGATGGAAAATTTGTCCCTCACCGATATTCCCCTGCACTATCTAATTGCCCATCCAAAGCTGCTGCCGCCGGAATCGCTGCGTTTTTTCTATCTGGATGATAGCTGGTGGTATGCGCTGTTTGACGGTGCCGCAAGCCTGGGGATCCACTCCAGCATGGATGAAGCCCTGTACCAGGTGATGCGAAAAAGATTTCTGGCGCGCCGGATCGAGGAAAATATCCAGAACAGACGGCAACGATGGGGATTTATGCTTCGCTCCGAACTGGTGAGGGTGATGTCCGGCACTGAGTTTTACGGATTTGAAGGCGGTAATCCAGTCCAGCCCTTGCTGACCCGAAAATTAGGCGATGAGCTCATTTTATTTCTTTTTGCGCACATGCCGGACAGGCTCGAATTGCGCGAAGGCAAGGAGGGGTTGCGGTTTGGCGTAGACAAAATCAGCCACGAAATTTTTATCAAAGACGACCAAATTAAGTCTTCCGGTTCAGCCAGCCTGACGGCAAAATATCTTTCCAGTGACAATAAAAAACATGACGCCGGCAGCGTGACAATTTCTTTCAGAAATAGCGGCGCAACCTGGACCAGTGTGCTGGATGTCAAAGAAACGATCGCGTCCATTCAAAAGGCCTTAACTGATAATCAGGCACCGATGCAGTCATTGACGAGTGCGCACTTTGCGCTCCAATTGTTTAAAAGCCCCGCAAGACTGGTATTGGAGATACAGTAACAATGATAACTAAAAAAAATACACTGGTGGTGCCGATCCGACTTGAGGCGCTCGCCGTCAACGAAGGTTTTAAAGGCAGGCCGGTCAGGCGCTGGTGCATGGATTACAGCCGGCTTTTGCACCGGAGCAATCCTGAAGCGCCGCCGTTCGACGAAGATATCGAGATTGCTTATTTTGATAATCCCGATAATTGGGGCGTCTACCTGCATTGGATGGTGCCCGAGGCTCTCCGGCAAGGTGAGCATGAAGACAAGAGCGAAGCTGATTTTCCGGCGCTACCCAATCGCTGGCTGGTCTCGAGAATAATTATGGACAGTGCCGAGAATTCAGTTTCTCCGATAAAAAGCTGGCTCATAAAAAGCGATGCCCTGGGTGCTAAAACCGGAGGGGGCTCGACGTTTGCATACATGGACCGCGACGGTAGGGTCCGGGAAGTAAAGCTGGGAAGCAGCGCTGAAGTTGACGGCCCGCCTTGGGATTTACTTAAAAAAGAGCCGGCAACCTTTTATCGGAACCATCCGGAGATTGCTTCTCCTCAAAGTCTGAATGCACTGGGATTCGGTGATGTCAATTTTCTGGCCTACCAACCCTTTATAAATGATGTATTTTCATTTCATGACGATCTAAGCGACATTCGTGAGAATGATAAATTGAAGATAAACGGACAAATAAACTATTTTGTCGCCGGATGGCACTCCCACCCCGAAGACGACGCTCTGTATCAGGCTTGCATGAAAAAGCAGATAAGCGGCAATGAGGTCCTCAAAATATTCGAGGCCTTCAATTGGCAAGTGACAGGCACGCGGTCCGGTACCGATGCAGATGGCTACCGGGTGACTGCGCTCTTGCGAACGCTCTACTACGGAAGACTCTACCAGGTGGATTGGTCCAGTGCAAGCCACATAGAGACTGATCTGATGGCAAGACGCCGCGACAGTGAAATGAGTGTCGGCGATCCTGCGATTGCCCTTGGCAACAATGCAATCGACGCTTTGACGGCCTTGCTTGAAAAAACCGACAGTCCCACTATTAATGAGGCCTTGACAGAATCGCTCGCGAAAGCCGATCTATCCGATAAGCGAGAGGGTATGCTGCAATTTCTACGGCCGTTTAGTTACGGATTATTGCAGCTCTTGAAAGAGACGGGCGGTCACATCCGCCTTAACCAGGAAATCCGCAAAACTTGGTTCAAAGCAAAAGCCGGCGGACTGTGCTGGATTTTGGAACCGGAAAACCCATCCGGGCCGCCGGGCCGGACATTAAAAGAATCAGTCAAAACGATCCTCGAACAGCTCAATGTGAGACAGGAAGAAATAGAACAGATCCAAAGGGAGTTGGAGGAGCTGCAAAAGTTGCTTTACGATGCCTGGTGGCTACTAAAATTGAAAATTGGAAAAGCCGGCGATGAGAAGACTGACGCTGAATCAATCAAGACACAGATTGAGGAGTTAAAAAATTCTGATCTCGCAAAAACGATAAGCAGTCTGAAATTGACGTTAAACCAAAAAATATTCGAACTTGCAAAGCTATTCAACGATTTATTACATTCACTTTCAGGCAAAAATGAGACCTTTTCGGAAATCAAAGCAGACGATATAGATGGGATTAAGAAAACACTGGCTGAACTGCAAGAAAAATTGCATAAAGAATATGGACTCGTCGAAAAAGCGAAACCGCCCTTTTGGAAGGTGCATGATCCCACGGTTCTGATTGCCGGCATCAGTCCTCCTCATGATTATCGAAGTGGTGCGCCCCTCGTATGTATACCGGCCGATCAGCTTCCGGGGACAGGAACAGATAGTTCGAATGATAACCTGCTAACGACGATTTTCAACCATTTCACCGCCCAGTACAACGATTATGTTGCCCAACGACAATTTGGGCCGTACTCCTGGCAGTGGCCCTGGAATCCACTCTGGGTTCAACCCTGGCGACCCCTTTTTTTGGAATGGGAAGCCGAGTGGTTTGCCCTGTCATATCAGAGATCGGGCGAGGAGTCCCAAAAACGTTTCTGGAAACTCACTGCGTCTGACTATCAGCTGAAGCTCGAGCCTGACGAGCTGCACGACTTTCTAAAGGAAAAACCCAAAGGGCAGATCATAAGGGGGCGTACCTTTTTGACGCCCCAAAACAACGAGCTGTTAATGGATCAAATGGAAAAGCTTGAAGAAATGACGCCCCAAAACGATCGTCAAAGCATTAAATTCGGCAGTTTAAAAAAGTTTGTCGAAAGTATTGCCCGCCCACGGTATTACTCTCAGAGTTTGCTGGATTTCAATAACCGGCTGCAGAGCCGGACCACCCAGCTTAGCATCATACCCGGGGATGAGAACCTTGCGGACCTGATCGGGGAGCAATACCAGAGTCAACCTTTTATACCGCCTTCCGGTCCTTCGGATTGTCAGGGCATGCGGCAGGGTTATTTTAAGATCAACAAACTTCAGGTGTACGATGGATTCGGACAGTGCCTGGTGCTGGAGGAATCGCCGGAGTCTGACAGCGGCGGGACATTTACACCTCTGGCAGATAATAATCTAACACCGGCTGTGCAGCCTTTAAAATCTGAACCTTTGATCGAGCTCAAGCCTCGAATCCTGGACTATGCCCGTTTACGATTCGATTTTGTCGATGCGAAAGCAGAAGACAAAATCATTGACATTCAGCCGGATGTCAACCCCATCATTGGTTGGGTCCTCTATAATCACCTGGATAAAAGCCTCGTCCTGTTTGATAGCGGGGGAATTTACCTCGGTGAGTTGAGAGTCGCCCACGGTAGCGTCACTCGAATCGACCTTGACAAAAAAATTACAGAGCGTTTTCAAGCCGTGATTGATCATATTCCAACCAATGCCCAAATTTTCAATTTATTTTTAAATATTATCGACGAAACCCTGTGGACCATCGAACCGAATGCCAGTCTGCAGGAACAACATCTGGCAGTCTGGCTGGGCCGTCCCCTGGCGCTTGTCCGCACTCGCCTGAGATTTGAAATCTGCGGATTTGAAAAGCGTAAATTTAGAAAAGTTGTTAAATTGGCCGGTGGTATTTCATTGTCAAAAAAAGAAAATCCCGTCTATTTCAAACAGGCGCAACAACAATTTCAGGATTACGAGTTTAATATCAGACTCGGGAGCCGCGGCATCCGTCAAGACGGCTTGATTGGCTATTATTTCAATAAAGCCTTTAACACGGTTCACGATTTGAAAGTTGTGCCGCCTAATTACGCTGAATATATTAAGCCGATCAACGACGACAACCTGATCCCTTTGTCGTTTTTCGATCCAATTCATTTGACCCTGCTGGTTGATCCCAGGGCGGCGGTGTACGCTCAAACCGGGATTCTACCTTACACCTCGCTGCAATTGCCGTCGCATCTGGTAGATCAGGCGCTGGAAAAGATCCAGGTAAACTTTCGCTACCACTGCCTGCTGACACGGCGGCAGATGGCTGCCGAAGAGGGCGGGCGGGAACGTCTGATAATGCCGCTGCCGGCCCTGCGCAAGGGGACCTGGGAATGGGTCGAGAAGCAGATAGCTGCCGAAGAAGGTGGGCGGGAACGTCCGATAATGCGGCTGCCGGCCCTGCGCAAGGGGACCGGGGAACGGGTTGAGAACGGGGAACAGAAATTCTTCGATATCCAGGGAATACCGGCAACCGGCAAAATATCGGATGAAACGACATTGCTAAGGGAAGGGCGTTTGGTCTTGCTGGATCCGTTTCGTGAAGAGAAAAAGTAGTTAATCCGTTCCATCCATCAACTAATCAATTATCAGTTGCGGGAGGGAGAGCCCCGCTTCTTAGAAGCTCCTTTTCGAGGCTGAAAACGAGGATATAGCCCCTGAAAACACCGTTTTCTGGAATGTTAAGAGTGAATAATCAATACCGACCCTAAACGACCTTGTCGATAGCATCATAGCTTTTGAGTTTGTAACGGTTAAATTTGCCGGCTATCTGTTTAAAAGCCTTTTGGGTTTTGCCGATGCGGTTTTGTAAGATTTTTTGCTTACGGGCAAATTATGTCCTTTCAAGCTATCAAATTAGTGGCATTTAATTTTTCATAGAAAGTTATTTATTTTTTTATGGATGTCCCTGTATTCCTTCCTGAATTTATTTATAACGTTCGTAATCCACTGGCGACCATTGCAATCCTCCAGGACGAGGGTTATCGGCATATCGCGGTGCAGTCGACGCATATATTT
>Ga0316192_10001148_pt1 | contig 19547 bp, 14 predicted proteins | sample MerIslwburrow_MG_FD_204931 | JGI IMG/M metagenome (GOLD analysis project Ga0316192, IMG submission 204931) | Coastal sediment microbial communities from Maine, United States - Merrow Island worm burrow | ecosystem: Environmental > Aquatic > Marine > Coastal > Sediment | place: USA: Maine...
CTCTTTAGAATTCAAGGGTGTTATTGTTCTTCCTTCATTATCTAAATACGTATAATAAAGATCAAAATTCATGTGGTTGTATTGAATGCCTGCATTAATAAATGATTTTTCACCAATCTTCCGTGAGATCTTTGAATTGACCGAAATAACAGCTTTAGTATTCAAGTCGTCACTATTCATTGTCCCACTATAATCATCAGGATCGATGAGAAAGCTTGTTCGTGAATTTTCCAACCCGGAAAAAATCCCTGTAGTTTTCAATGCCGATTTCCTCCCTAGCCTAGCAAAGTTAGTGAATCCAATCGCGCCCATTTTTGATTTAAAAAATATATCATATTGATCTTTATTTTCCTCCCATAGCGATGCATCTCTTTCTGTCACAAAATCATTTTTACTTGCGCCTCCCATCCCAAATATTTCCCAATCACCAGTTTTTGTACCATCAAATGAAATGTTGAAAGCCAGGTCTTGAAAAGCGATGGATTCACCTCCAAAGTCAATTCCCATAGCGGAGAGTATCCCCACAAATGAGTATCGATAATTAACCAAATATGAGTTATCAGTGCCCTTCTTCAAAGGACCTTCTGCTGCCAGATCGATTCCTAAAAGACTCACCTGAGCAACAAAATCATGCTTTTCTGTATTTCCTTTTCGAAAAAACATATCGTAATAGCCGGAAAGTCCATTGCCATAATCTGACGTAAATCCCCCATTGACAAACTTGGCATTGGACAACATTTGCGTGCTCAATATATTAACACCGCCTCCACTTTGGGTAGGCGTATCACTAAGCGTCCCTGCATTTGAGGTGTGATTTGGATTTACAATTTCTACTCCTTCTAATTTCCATTGGATGCTATTTGGCGAATGTCCCCTGCTGATGATATTATTTCCCTGATCGTTGTAAAGTGATACCCCCGGATAGGCTGTTGTCAATCGCGCTACATCAAAATATGTAGAAGCAAACCTCAAGGTTTGTTCAGGCGTTACAATCCTTGTACCTATTCCTTCAATTGTCAGAGGGTCCATTTGTGAAATGACCACCAAGCCTTCCATTTCTTCCGTGCTCGGATATAGAGAAATCTGAATCTCCTGGGCTCTGGAAGCACTTATTAATACCTCTGGAACTTTTATAGATTGATATCCAGTAAATGAGACAAATAGATCATACCGACCCAATGCAACCGATTCAATTATGAACTTCCCCAAATCATCAGTTTCTGCTCCTGCAATTGGATCTGAATATGTACCTACGATAACATTTGCACCTACGAGCGCCTGGCCCGATATTGCATCAGTTACCTTACCCCTGATTTGTTGTTTCAGCTCCTGACCAAAAACCACTGAGGAAATCAATATAGCAAATACAGCACTCAGTCCTATTCTTTTATTGCGCATTTAGATTTTAAGATTTAGTAAATTATATAATCCCCATCTGGTAATCCAGCTTTCTATAAAAGTTTGCTACTTGCATGAAACGAAAATATCTCGTTCAGTAAATCATATATAACTTTCAGTTGTATTTACTACAACTGAAATACAAAGACAAGTTAAACTATAGTGAATCAATACTGTAATATACTGGATAAACACATGCCTTTTGATGACCCAAATGGTCTTCTGAAATCCAATTGGCTAGATTAGGATCTTTAATTTTTGTGAATTTTAGGAATTTTATTGAATAAGGAGTTATCTTAAGCAAATAAAATTGACTTTCTTCTAATATTGTCTAATTCCACCACATGAACCTGAATCGCTTTACAACAAAGCTACTACCGCTTTATCTTCTGTTTATTTCGGCCTGCACTAGCTTAAATGACGAGCCCCTCAATCCCAAATTGAAAAAGCTTAAACTACAACCAGGGTTTCAGGCGGAGCACTTATATAGCCCTGGAGAAAACAATCAGGGTTCATGGGTTGCCATGACATTTGATAATAAAGGAAGGCTCATTACTTCTGATCAGTACGGCACTTTGTATCGCTTAGACCTGGCTCCTATAGGCTCAGATTCACTCAAACCCAAGATTGAAAAGCTTAGAATCCAAACCAGTGAGCCTGTAGCCGATTCAGTAATTCAGATGGGTTTTGCACAAGGGCTGCTTTGGGCTTTTAACAGCCTTTATGTGATGGTAAATCATCGCAGTGACGATGAGTTTGATAAGGGTAGTGGACTATATCGTTTGCAGGACACCAATAACGATGATCAGTTTGATACCATCACATTATTGAAGGCTTTAAATGGAGCCGGAGAACATGGCCCTCATAGCATAGTGATGAGTCCTGATAGTGCATCGCTTCATGTTATAGCAGGAAATCATACCGATTTGCCGGAAATGGATGCTTATCGGTTGCCACAGGTATGGAAAGATGATAATCTTTTTCCTCAAATTAAAGACCCGCGTGGCCATGCCAATAGCAGAGGGGCTCCGGGAGGCTGGATTGCTCGTATAGATGCTGAAGGAAAACATTGGGAATTGGTAAGCGCTGGATATAGGAATCCATTTGACCTGGCTTTTAATGAATTAGGAGATATGTTTACCTATGACTCAGATATGGAGTGGGATCTGGGCATGCCCTGGTACAGACCAACCCGGATTTGTCACGTGACCAGCGGCAGTGAATTTGGCTGGCGAACAGGAAATGGAAAATGGTCCCCTGCATATCCGGATAATGTACCTCCAATTTTGGATATAGGCCAGGGATCACCAACAAACGTTATGTATGGAAAAAATGCAAAATTCCCTGATAAATATCAACACAGCTTGTTTGCCTTTGACTGGAGCTTTGGGATTATCTATGCCATCGAACTGAAGCCAAAAGGATCTTCTTATGTCGCTACAAAAGAAGAGTTTGTCTCAGGCATGCCATTGCCGCTCACAGATGGCGTAATTGGTCCTGATGGTGCTATATATTTCATGACAGGAGGCCGCAGATTGGAATCAGATCTATATAGAGTATATTTTGAAGGCGATGAAAAAAGTCCCTCAACAACTGATAATATTTTAATCGTAGAAACTAAGGAGGCTAAAATCCGGAAAGAACTGGAAGCCTACCATAGTGGGCCTGTAGAAGGTGCAGTCGAGTTTGCTTGGAATTACCTAAATAATGATGATCGATTTATTCAGTACGCTGCTCGTATTGCTATAGAGCATCAACCTTTAGTTAAATGGCAAGACCGTGTCTTTGTTGAAAAAGATCCCGTTTCATTGACTCAGAGTGTCATTGCACTGTCCAGACTTGGCATTCAATCACAGCGAGATCGAATGTTGACGGCGCTAATTCAAATAGACTACAACAGCTTATCGACCCTTCACCAGGCAGATTTAGTTCGGGCTATAGAGTTGTGCTTATATCGTTTTGGGAAACCCGGTACTATTGTAATGGATAAGGTCACAAACTATTTATCACCTCATTATCCAGCCAAAACTGATGTTCTAAATCAATTGCTCAGCAAAACCCTGATTTTTCTCGATGATCCAGAGGTTCCCTCAAAAACATTGGCCTTGTTAGCGTCACAGGAAGGGGAAAATGCTTCCATCATGGCAAATACAGCTACTGATGCTTCTGATCTGATCATGAGAAATCCCCAGTATGGTATGGATATCGCCTTGACACTCAAAAATATGCCTCCCGCTCAACATACATATTATGGAACTGTGCTGAGTGAATCCACCGCTGGGTGGACTCCTGAACTTCGGGAAGAATACTTTAACTGGTTTTATAAAGCTTTTTCATTTAAGGCAGGAAGAAGTTATATAGGTTTCATTGATAAAGCCAGAAAGAATGCCTTATCTCATGTTTCGAAAGATCAGTATGATTACTATAATCAGATCTCAGGTGACTCTTTGCTCAACAGTTCTGGTATAGCATTGACAAGCGCATTTCAACCAAAAGGTCCTGGTAAAAGATGGCAAGAGCAAGATATAAAGCCTCTTCTTGCAAATGGCCTTGAGAAAAGAAATTTCTTGCAAGGGAAAAACATGTTTATTGCGACCAACTGTATTGCTTGTCATGTAATGCAAGGCGAAGGTGGCAATGCCGGACCAAACCTGAGTCAACTGGGAACTCGATTTTCTCCTGAGGATATGTTGGAGTCCATCATCAATCCCAGCAATGTCATTTCAGATCAGTATAATTCAATTGTATTTTCATTAACAAATGGCCAATCAGTTGTCGGGCGACTAGTGGACGAAGATGAGACAACCTACAGAATTTCTCAAAATCCTTTTGCAACTGAAGAAATAAGGGCTATTCCTAAAGATCAGGTTACAGATAAAAAGTATTCTACGATTTCATCTATGCCTGAAGGAATGATCAATATATTAAATGAAGACGAGCTGAAAGATTTACTGGCCTACTTAATTGCTGGTGGCAAACAAGAGGACGATATCTTTAGAGGTGGTGCTGGTCAGGTACGCAAATAAATAAAATTGCCTAAATTGATGTGTAACTTATGATTGGCGAATTTACAAATACAAGAACGGGTATAATGAACATTAGTAAAAATATAATCAAGCATATCTCATTCCGATTCCTTTTAATAACAGCCTTGTATGTTGGCCTGTATTCATGTGCCGAAAAAAAACAACAAAACACAGAGGACAAAACCAATGCAGCGGATACAGGAAATGGTTTTGTTCAAATTTTTGACGGTGTGTCTTTGGCAAATTGGGAAGGAGACCCTACCTATTGGAAGGTAGAAAATGGTAGCCTGGTAGGTGAGGTAACTCCCTCCACGTTACTTAAAAATAATACGTTTATCATGTGGCAAGGAGGCCAGCCGGCAGACTTTGAGTTGAAGTTGGAGTTCCGCATTACGGAGAGCGGCAACAGCGGGATCAATTATCGCAGTGATCGATTGGACTCTATCCCATTCGCACTAAGGGGATATCAGGCCGACATAGATGGAAAAAATAGATATACAGGGCAAAATTACGAAGAGAAAAAAAGAACCACCCTTGCATATCGTGGAGAAAAAGTAACGATAACTTCACAGGCAAATCCTGATGAACCTGGGTCCTTAAGGGCAAATGTGAAAAAGAATTGCTGGCAGAGCAGAGAAGTAGTATCATCTCTTGGAGATTCAGATGCTTTAAAAGCAAAAATCAAGAGTGAAGATTGGAATGAGTGCCATCTCATTATAGAAGGAAATAGACTTCAACATTATGTGAATGGTGTTTTGATGAGCGATGTAACAGACAATGATTCCATTAATCGTAAAAAAGCAGGTATGTTGGGCGTTCAGGTACATGTAGGTCCACCTATGAAAGTTGAGTATAAAAATATTGAGTTGAAAACCCTACAGCAATGAATAAAATAGGCTTTGATGTGTTAGCATGGACTGCAGGAACTTCTGAAGAGCTGCTACCAATCATGGACAGGTTAAAGGAAATTGGCTACGATGGTGTAGAATTTTTTATTGGTTCACCAGAAGTACCTGCATATAAAAAACTGGGAAGTCATGCCGAAAATATTGGTCTGGAAGTAACTGCGGTATTTGTTGTCAATAAAGAGGAAAATCCTATTGACCCTTCTGCAAAAGTCAGAGCCCAAGCCCTGGATCGAATTCAGTGGGCTATTGACCGCTGTCATGACTTAAACGCAAAAATTCTTTGCGGGCCCTTTCATTCGGCTTTCGCTACTTTTGCACAGCATGCCCCAACAGAGCAAGAATACAACTGGAGTGCTGAAGTATTGCATAAAGCAGGTGGATACGCTGCACAGGAAAATGTGGTTCTTACGATAGAAGCACTGAATCGTTTTGAGTGCTACCTTTGTAATACGATGGAACAACTGAGTCACTTAGTTGTAAAAGCTGATCATCCTAATGTTCGGGCCATGTTTGATACACATCATGCGAATATAGAGGAGAAAAAACTATCCGATGCCTTAAATATGATTGCTCCACATTTGGCTCATGTTCATATTAGTGAGAATGACAGAGGGACACCAGGTCAAGGGCACGTACCGTGGGACGAAACCTTTTCCACTCTGGCCAAAATAAATTATCAAGGTTGGTATACAATCGAAGGATTTACACGCAATGATCCAGATTTTGCGAATGCGATAAACGTTTGGCGTGAATTTGCCCATCCCTGGGATATGGCCGAACGTGGGTTCAAATTTATTCAGGATATGATTCTAAAACATGCGCTTTAATTGTCAATGAAGAACAGAAATTTAATACAACAAAACTGGGAAAATAAAATATCCAATCCCGCCCAATTGGGAGGAATTGAAACAGCTGTTTTGGACAATGGACTTGGTCGCGGAACGCGAATAGCCTGGATCAATACTGGAACTGGTCTCCGCTACAAAGTGGTGATTGATCGAGCAATGGATATTGCCGATGCTTTTTACAATCAATACAGCCTTGCCTGGTTGAGTAATGGAGGAGTAATGCCTCCCAGCCGATTTTCAGACAAAGGAATGGGCTGGATAAGAACCTTTGGGGGAGGATTGCTTGCTACCTGTGGACTTGCACATATCGGAGGTCCAGAGAAAGACGAGCATGGCGAGCGCGGACTACATGGCATGATCAGCAACACACCAGCAGAAATCATTTCTATCGTTCAGCCAGATCCTAGAGTTGGTAATATGGAAATGAGCATTTCAGGAATCATCAGACAGACCCAGGTATTTGGGCCCATCCTGGAATTGAGAAGAACTATTTCCGGAGCGCTGGGAGAGGCTAAAATCAAGATACACGATCAGGTGATCAACCGAGGAAACAGCAATACTCCTCACATGATGCTCTATCATTTCAATTTTGGTTGGCCCCTAGTGAATGAAGGAACCGATATTTTCTGGCAAGGAGATTGGACGCCTCTATCAACCGACTCTGATGACAGCATCTTTAAAGATGGGAATAATTTCCATCAATGCCCTCCACCACTGAAAGCGCATTCCGGCCCTGGAGAGGATGTTGCTTGTATCGATGTTGAGGCTGATAGTAATGGAAATTGTATTTGCGGACTGCATAATCAAAATTTGGATTTGGCAATTGCCATAAATTTCAGGAAAAATCAACTGCCCTGGTTGACCAATTGGCAGCATTGGGGGCAAAATGAATACGTGACAGGACTTGAACCGGGGACTAATCCACCAATAGGACAAGCAAAAGCAAGAGCACAGCATGAGCTTATTGTTCTTACACCTGATGAAATAAGAAATTACGAGCTAGAAATCGAAGTCTTGCGAGGTGAACGTATTGGTAAAATTATGAATACAAATTAAATGGAATAACTACTAACGATACATTTTATGGGAAATACTTTAGCAGAAAATGCATTAGAACAAGGAAAGGGAATTCTTCGACTTGCGCCAACCTGGGTACCGAGATCTTTTTGTGTGCCAGGAAGGAGAATTAAGTTACATCCCGACGATTATTACGTGCTGGGAGGACAACGCGGCGGCATTGATGAACGATGGTTTTCTTCCACAACACCAGCTCAAAATGGTCCCCTCACAGGAGAAAACGAGGGATTGAGCCCTGTCATAGTTAAGGAAGGAAGCAAAGAATTACAGATCTTATTAAAAGATGTCATTGACGAGTTGAAAGGAGCCATTATTGGTGATCGACTATGGGATGAACACAAAAGTTGGCCAATGTACTCCAAATTCTTTGACAATATGGGACCTCTACCGCATCATATTCACCATAATGATGAGCATGCAGCCAAAATCGGTCAAAAAGGAAAACCAGAAGCATACTATTTCCCTCCACAAGTAAATAACCACGGTGGGGATTTTCCCTACACATTCTTCGGCATCACTCCTGGCACCACCAAAGATCAAATTAGGGAGTGTCTAGTGAACTTCACAAAGGGAGACAACAAAATCACGAATTATTCATCCGCTTTCCAGCTTGAACCAGGCACAGGGTGGGACGTGCCTCCAGGAATGTTACATGCTCCGGGGAGTATGTGTACCTACGAACCGCAAAAAGCTTCTGACGTATTTGCCATGTACCAGTCCTTAGTCAATGAAGCAATTATTCCTGAAGAGTTATTATGGAATGGAACACCCAAAGATAGGATCGGTGATTTTGATCAATTGATGGAAGTAATTGACTGGGACCTAAATACCAACCCCAATCTATTGGAAACGAGATTTATGAATCCGATTTCGATAAAGCCATCGGAAGAAATGGTTGAAGAAGGCTATATTGAAAAATGGATTTGCTATCGTTCAGATGCTTTCAGCGCAAAAGAACTGACCGTATTCCCGGGACAAACTGTTACCATCAAAGATAATGCTGCCTATGGCATGATTATGATGCAGGGGCATGGAAAGATGGGAGTTTGGGATATTGAAACCCCTTCTTTAATTCGATATGGACAATTAACCAATGATGAATATTTTGTAACCGAAAAAACCGCAAAGGAAGGTGTCGTCATTACAAATCATTCTTCTGCTGACCCAATCGTAATGTTGAAGCACTTTGGACCAGGAAATCCTGATCTGCAATTGTAAACCATAAACCGTCTAATTATTAAATCTAAATACTGATACCATGCAAGACAATAATTTTCCCAAACTTCATAATGCTACCTGGCCCGGAATTGTAGGCAAAGGCCCTGATTCTGAACCACCAATCCCATTTGATACCATGCTTGAAATGACAGCCGCTGCCGATGTAGACGGTGTCAAATTTGATGGCATAGACCTGGGATTGCTTGATCCACACATTAGCATTAACAGCTCGGATGACCAAATCAAACAACTCTCAGACAAAATTGCAGGATACAACTTAAGTGTAGGTAGCCTTGTAGCACCCATTTGGGGAGGACCAACATTAGGAAGTAATGAAGATCGCAAAACATTTATTGAGATGGTTAGAAAGGCATGCCACTTTGGAAAAATTCTGAGGGAAACTGGTGTGAGATCCTATGGTGTAGTACGCATTGACTCCGCTTCCAGCCCTGAAGATTGGGCTAAGGACCCAGTAAATAATACAAAACTAATTGCCCAAACATTTAGAGAAGCTTGTGATGTCGCTGCAGATTATGGTGAAAAACTAGCAGCCGAAGGTGAAATTTGCTGGGGTGGCATGCATAGCTGGAAAGCCATGGTCAATACGTTAGAGGCAGTTGATCGCCCCAACATTGGTTTTCAAGCGGACATGTCGCATACCTTATTGTATTTGCTTGGGTACAACAGTCCTGCAGACCGGATTCTTCCATCTGATTTTGATTGGTCAGATCGGAATACGCTGGAAGCGGGTCTAAAAAAAGTTACAGATGCACTTCGTCCATGGACTATCGACTTTCATGTAGCTCAAAACGATGGAACAGTGCACGGCACTGGCTCTCATGATAAAACAGGTCGGCACTGCCAGGCTACCGATCCAAATGGAAAACTGGATGTAGCTAAAGATGCAGGCTTTTGGTTAAGGGATGACAAGGGCCAGTTGACCAAAGCCTTCAACCACATTTGTTGGGATGGCTGCATGTTTGACAATGAAGTGATGATGAAGCAGCAAACATGGAATGACATTCTTGCCACATTGATCAAAGTTCGAGAATTACATGGATGGAGGGCGTAATTTAAGCCATTGGCATTCATCAACATCGGGTACTATCTCAGTTATGGTTATTTACTATAAATATTAACATTCAATAAAATTATGGCTACAAAAAAAATACTAAGAATAGGATTGATCGGATGTGGTTTCATGGGCAGAACCCACTCTAATGGATATAACAGAGTCTCCAGTTTCTTCCCTGAACTAGCTTATCGCCCAATCTTAAAAGCCGCATGTTCCAGGAACAAAGAAAGAGTTGAAGCATTCGCTGCTCAATGGGGTTATGAATCTACAGAAACAGACTGGAAGGCACTTATTGCCCGAGACGATATAGATGCTATTGATATATGTACACCTAATAACTTGCATGCAGAAATCGCAATAGCTGCAGCAAATGCAGGTAAAATGATTCTTTGTGAAAAACCACTTTCAAGCACTTTGGGAGATGCAAATAAGATGGCAGCAGCCATTAAAAAGGCAGGCGTTAAAAATACCGTTTGGTATAATTATAGACGAGTTCCTGCAGTGACACTTGCCAAACAATTGATCGATTCAGGCAAGCTTGGTAAAATATTTCACTACCGGGCAAATTTTCTTCAGGATTGGACAATCAGTCCGGACCTGCCCCAAGGCGGTGAAGGGCTATGGCGCCTGGATGTTGACGCTGCCGGATCGGGCGTTACAGGAGATCTCCTAGCTCATTGCATAGACACCGCATTATGGCTTAATGGAGGTATCAAAGATGTTTCTGCAGTTACTGAAATATTTATCAAGGAACGTTTGCATCAGGAAAGTGGGAAAGTTGAAAAAATAAGTATTGATGATGCATGCATTTTTCATTGCCATTTTGCGAATGGTTCTTTGGGTCTTTTTGAATCAACCCGATATGCGCGTGGCCACAAAGCCTTATATACCTTCGAAATCAATGGCGAGCATGCTTCAATACGATGGGATTTACACGATATGAATCGACTTGAATATTTTGATCATAGAGATGAGTCAATAGTGAGAGGATGGAGATCTATCCTGGTCACAGATGGCGATCAGCCTTATATGGATAAGTGGTGGGTCCCCGGATTGATCATCGGATATGAACATACCTTTGTACATCAAGTCGCTGACTTTTTAAAAAGCCTGGAAACTGAAGAGGACTGCGCCCCAACCTTCAAAGATGCGTTAGAAACCCAAAAGGTCTGTGCAGCCGTAATCGAGTCGGCCAATTCCAGAAGTTGGATGGAAATCAAGGATGTTTAACTAAAAACAGCTGAAATAACATTACGCTTTCACTAAGGTATGCTTTGCCAGATATTCCGGGTCAATATCGAGGCCCATTCCTGGACCAGTAGGTACGGTTACCACGCCTTCTTCGCTTTCTAGTGATGAGGTCTTGCATTCATAGGGAATATTTGTGTTAAAACCTTTGAACTCATGGTATGAACCGGCATTGGGAATAGCTGAAACAAAATGCATCATATACAAATAACCCAATCCTGAACCGGAAATATGAGGTACGCAGGCTTTACCAACCGAATTTGCCATTTTAGCAACTTTCATAGAGCGAATCATTCCCCCAAAATAAAACATATCTGGTTGCACTATATCCAGGGCATTATTCCCGATGAGCCAGCGAAACTGATGCATGCTTGGCTCCTGTTCTCCGCCGGCAATTGGGACACTCAATGCATCCGCTACTTCCTTTGTTTCTTCATACCAGTCAAAAGGCGTGGGTTCTTCATAAAAATCAAGCTTGTACTCTTCCATGATCTTACCAATTCGAATAGCCTCCTTCACAGAATATGATCCGTTGGAGTCCGCATAAATGACCATATCATCACCAAATGTCTCTCTTACTAGCGGGATCAATTCTTCACTTCGGCCATCCGGGAAATCAGCATCATGGCTCATTCTTCCTCCAACTTTAAACTTCAATGCCTTGGCCTTAGTATCATCTACATTTTTTTTTATGAATTCGATAGAATCTACGGCACTTTTACCCCTGTAATTGTTTGCCCGATAAACTGCTATTTTTGGATTGTGAATTTCTCCTATCAACGCACCGATTGATCTTTGGGCAACCTTCCCCAGTAAATCCAGGATGGCAAATTCTATTGTGGCCAATGGCACCCAAAGTGCAAGATTTTGAAGTTTATAATTGCTTTGATACACATACACTTCTTCCAATATATCTTCTATTTTTCGTGCGTCTTTGCCAATAAAAAAAGGCTGCAGTCTATTTACAAATATTGGATAAAGTGAAATCAACTGCATGTTATTTCCAACAGAAATTCCTTCAGCTCCATCTGTTGATCTTACCCTACAAATAAAGTTGCCTTCATACCTCAATAACTCCAATGTTTCAATGAGCAATGGATTGGGAAATAAGTCTGATTTTAGTACAGGTCCTGAAGCAGCATCATCAAGCATGGCATATTTATCAATTTCCTCTTCATTGTTTACTGCTTTTGATTCAGAAGTGCAAGCACCTAGTCCACCTGCTAAAAACGAAGCGCCAATTGCTCCTTTAGTTAAAAAATCTCTCCTTGTTTTTTTCATATGCTAAAGATAAGCGATAAATAGTATTCTCGATTAATGCAAATAGTTCCAATCAAAGAACAATCACACTAAAATAAATCTGATTTTTATATTTATCATGATTTACATCATTTGAATTGTGACAAAAACTTCTGTTATTAAAATGTAAATCTTGATAAGAGTAATTAGCGATGAAGGAGCAATTATTATTTCTGATTATCAACCTTAGCAAGATCGCTCATATTTCTTATTACATCAAACATCAAATGGTGGAAGTCAATAACAAGACTCTTGAAGGTTGGACACCAAAAGCTGACATATTTATGCGACAAGCCAATTTAATACCATTGTGATTATTGGAAAGAATTGTCTTGGTGATACGCTTATACCTACTCTGCCAAATATTTCCCAGACAACGTATGAACCAGAATAGTTCACTAAAAATTATAAAAATATGATTCAGGACGTCACCATCAGAAAGCACCTGCTTGCCTCATTGCAAGGCCGCAATGCACACATTTCATTCGAAGAAACAATCAAGGATTTCCCGGATGATTATTACAATAACAAGATTTCCGGTATCCAATACTCTTGTTGGGATCTGCTGGAACATCTGCGAATTGCCCAGTGGGATATTCTTGATTTTATAATGAATCCCGAATATCAATCAATCTCATGGCCGGATGGATATTGGCCCAAAGACAAGGGAGATGTTGAAAAGTGGAAGCATTCAGTCAAAAATTTCCTGAATGACCGGAAGGAGCTGGAAGCTATGTTAGAGGATGGTGAAGTAGACCTGTATGGTCCTATTCCGCATGCTCCGGATTATTCTATTTTTCGGGAAATTGTTCTTGTAATTGACCATAATTCTTATCATACGGGTCAACTGCTAATGCTGCGAAGGGCATTGGGAATCTGGCCGAAACATTAATTCTTGCATTACTTTGCAAAAAATTATACCTGAAAACGCAGAAAAACGGGGAGTTTCATTTTCCGCAGCAAATCACCAAATCGAGGATCATCTCTTAGCTCATCAAAAATTGGGTCGACGCTGATATAAGGCATATTGGCATCCTGTTCACGGTAGGCTTTTTCCAGCCAGTCAAGCGCTTCATGATTTTTTCCGGCACGGGCATAAAGCGTTGCGATTTGCCAGGGAGTAATAAAACTGGTGTCACTTCTAGCTATAAGCAGCTCTGCGACCCGTTGTAGTGCCATACAATAACCACCTTCTTCTTTTCCTGCTTTTAGAGCTTCTACTGCAAGCTGGTCGCCTCTAGTCGCAAAAGATTTTTCCCATGCTTCAAGTGCTTCATCATACATTTGTAGATTGTGATAGGAAGAACGCAACGTTGAAAGTGCAAAGTAGTTGTTCGGATCCATTGCAAGAAGATTATTCAGTATCTTGACTGATTCCTCATGCTTACGCACCAGGTTAAGGTGCATTGCATAAACAACTTGTATGAATGAATTGAAAGGTTCAATTTCCATAGCCTTCTCAGCCTCAATTTCAGCTTCTTCTAGGCGGCCCTGGATATCTAATTGATGCGCATAATAGAGTCTGGCCTCAGCAAAGTTGGGGTTCAATTCAATGGTCTTTCTAAATTCTCTCTCAGCAACTTCCCAGTTCCATTCCCACCAACCATTCTGCATGACCGAGCCCAACATATAGTGTACTTCTGCCAAGGAACTGTCTAATGCTAAAGCTTTAGCCGCTGCTTCTTTTACTTTTGGCGAAGCTTCTTCAGAAGAAACCAACCCATGCTGAATATAGGCTCCCCAAACCATAGCGATACCTGCATATGCTGGCGCATAATTCGGATCCTCTTCCCTGGCTAACTCAAAATACCGGAGTGCAGTTTCAAGACCCTGAGCTGTCACTTGATACCAATGGAACATGCCACGTAAATAATGGTCATAGGCATTTTTATTTTTAGTCTTGGGCTGCGTAATTCTGGCTATTTTTTCAGGAGATATTTTCAGCTGCAGTTTGCTTACGATCTTCTCAGCTATTTCCCGTTGAATCTTAAAAATTCCTTTGGTACTATAGGTGGAGGTAAAATTATCTGCCCAAACATGCCTGTCATCCCTGGCATTGATCAGTTGGGCGGTTATCATTATCTCATCGCAAGCCTTCCGCACGCTGCCTTCCAACAAATAGCTAACTCTTAACTCAGAACCAATTTGGGAGATCGGTTTGGTCGTATTTCTATACTGTTCTACTGATGTTTGAGAAATCACCTTCAACTCATGCATTTGCTGAAGTTTGTTAAGAATATCCCCCATTACACCATCTGCAAAGTACTGGTTTTCCTGATCAGGACTAAGGTTTTTAAATGGCAAAACAGCGATGGATAAATCACTTGTCTTCCGGTGTTGGTTGGACGACTGTTCTTCATCGGAGGTATCGATAATATTTGCCCGAGGTGGTTTTTTCTTCCACACCTCCTGCTTTAGTATTTGATCTGAAGGTGAGGGCATGCCTTCTCCAAGTAAAGCATAAATACGGATCGGATATGCAATATTCTTAAGGCAAATTTCACCTAGATCATAAACGGGATGATCGATACGGGCCATAACAGCCTTATATACCGATTCTGAAATATAAATTCCACCAGGATCCGCTATAGATTGAATGCGGGCTGCAATGTTAACGCCATCGCCAAAAGCGTCATCATTTTCTATAGTAATGTCACCGAGGTGTATACCAATCCGAACCTGATGTTCGCATTGTTCTCGGATTGCTTTTTGGATAGCCAGGGCGCACTGTAGCGAATCATAGGCAGTTCGGAACATAGCCAGCACTCCATCACCTATTTCCTTTATCCATTTGCCTTTATGCTGCTCAACAAGCGATTTCTGAATCGACCGGTTGCTCCGCATTACATCCAGGGCCTGTTGTTCGTTTTGACTCATAAGTTTTGAATAGCTCACTATATCGGTGAACATGATTGCAGCGAGTTGGCGGTAATCAGAAGGTTGAGAAGGATTTCGGGTTTCCCCTGTTCTTTCCATGGCAAGTCCTTTGCAAGTATAAAATCTAATCAATTTTTCAGTAAAATACAATAACATTGATTAGTCCTAAAACAGCTTGCTATTCAACATGGAAAAACACCCCTATATCTCACTTCATGTGGGCAGAACTGTCAAAACTTTAGGCTATGGTGATGGAAGGGCAATCAGTACTTAAAACGATCTTGTTAACGGTTTCTACTCAACCAGAATCGTATAATCTCCTTGATTGAGACTAATAGACTAACTTGAAATAATAGCATCTTTTAGCTTAATGTGATTCATGAATTTTGTATTTTAGATTAAAGATAACCCTACAAACATTTTTGACAATGGAACACACAAAACAAGAGGAAGCTATCCTCACACAGGCTCACATTGATCTCGATTACTGGTCCCAAGGTGATCCTGAAGGTTACGGAAAATCTGCCGCTGAAGATGTCACATTTTTCAATAATAGCCCTGCAAACGGCCGTATTGATGGGATTCTGGCATTTCGTAAGCTCCTCACGTCATGGAAGGGGCTGATCCCACCACATAACAACAAGATGATAAATCCCAAGGTCCAAGTGTATGGAACCGTAGGAATCCTTACCCTGGAATACCAGGCATTTCTGCCGGATGGTGCGCTAATAGCACATGCCCGAGGTACAATAGTTTACCGGCATTCAGGTGATTCATGGGAGATGGTTCATACACACTGGTCCGCATTTGATTTGAAAAGCCCTGATCTTGCGAAGTCGGAATAAGAGAGGAGGGTTTCAGGAATGGTCTGGTCCTTTACATCATTGGAGAGGAAAGCCAATGGAGAATTATTATGATTGAAGATGAATCGTTTGTCAATACATAATGAATCGAATCGAAAGCGAAATTGAATAATCGTTTTTCTATAGCTGTAATGTATTCAAATTTGTACCTCTAAAATTAACTATTCTAATGTCTCATAAACTAAAATTGATGGCTGTGCTGGCCCACCCTGATGATGAGTCCTTTGGAATTGGCGGCACCCTGGCAAAATATGCCGATGAAGGAATTGAAACATATCTTGTCGTGGCAACCCGGGGGGAACGAGGCCGTTTTGGAGACGGAAAAGAATCTCCGGGCTTGGAGGTTGTGGGCAAAACCAGAGAAGCGGAACTTTTAGCAGCCGCCAAAGTATTAGGGATCAGTGAGGTATCTTTTTTAGACTATGTTGATGCGGATCTGGATAAAGCTGATCAGAATGAGGTGATTGAAAAAATTGTTCATCACCTGAGGCGTATAAAGCCTCAGGTAGTTTTGAGTTTTGATCCTACTGGCGGTTATGGACACCCGGATCATATAGCGATCTCGCAATTCGCCGCTGCTGCCTTAGTTTGTTCCGGAGATCCGGAATATAAACTGGCTGAACTACAACACTCCCACACAGTTTCAAAATTTTATTATATAACCTGGCCGCAAAGAAAATTTGAAGTGTTTAAATCGGCCTTCAAGGAAATGAAGATCAACGTGGACGGCGAAACAAGACAAGCTGCCTCCTGGCCTGAATGGTCTCTTACAACCTGGATTGATACAGTTGATTATTGGCCTCAAGTTTGGCGCGCTATACAATGTCATAAAACCCAAATGGCTATTTTCAAAGAGTTGGAAAAACTCCCAAACGAGACGCACAAGATCCTTTGGGGATCGCAAGAGTTTTGCAGGGTATTTAGCCTTGTAAATGCAGGGAGAGTCCGTGAAACAGATCTTTTTAACGGCCTTCGTTAGTAATGGGTAATTTCTCATCTGGATAAAAAAATAAAACTAGATTAAAAATAAACCCCAGCCCTCCTGACTAATATGGTCCCTTATTGTTATTCTCCACAGCCTTGGATTTTGTCCCTGGCATCTCACCCCTCTTTTGTTCGATATCCAATTTCCCTCCTGACTCGGGATCGTACCATGAAGATGTCAAATTCTCAGGCACATCATCTCCAGTTTGCACGATCCATTGTAGCATAACTGAGCGCATATCATCCAATATCTCTGTGTATCTTTCATTGGAAGCAATGTTGCTCATTTGCTCCGGATCATTCAGACAATCAAACAACTCCTCATGAGCTCTTGGAGTAGCAAAGACATCGGCCTGAGCACTATTCAACTTACCTGCATCGCGACTGTTCTTTAAATCTTCATAGGAAGGTGATCGATTGGAATCTGCCGGTCCCTGGTTGGGCAAATTTGGCCTGTTGTTAACAACATACAAAAAATGCTTATTCCGTACCATCCGCTCATGCGCTTCGTAGTCGTGCCAGTTGTGTTCTGAAAATACATAATTTCGGTGTTCTGCTGATGGATTTTTAATGGTTTTTACAAAGCTAATGCCCTGGAATGTTGGCCTTGCCTCAACACCTGCAAGCTCCAGAAATGTCGGCGCAATATCAATCACACTGATCATGCTGTTACATTCAAGGCTGGCCTCTTTTTGTCCATCAGGCCAGCTTAAAACAAATGGAGTTTTCATCCCACTATCATATACTCTTGTCTTAGCCCTTGGAAAAGGTCGCCCATTATCGGCCATATAGATAATCAAGGTATTTGCCAGAACTTCCTGAACTTTTAATTCCTCTTTTACCAATCCCAAATAATGATCCAAGCGTTGAATCTCGTTGTAATAAGAAGCGATATCCCGTCTGGTTCCTGGCGCATCCACCAGATAGGGAGGAACAACTGATTCAGCTGCATCATGGGGTGTGGCAAAATCATCTGCGTGCCATATGCGGTGCGCATCGTGAGCGGCAAACCACATAAAAAATGGTTTTTCTTTTGGGCGTTCCTTCATGATCTTCACCCAATTCTTATGTCCTCCATTCCCAACATCCATATCATCAACCAAATCAAAATCATTTCTTGCATGCGGACCTAAGTGCCATTTCCCAGAGGCAACTGTATAGTAACCCGACTTCTTTAATTCACCAGGTAATGTCGGCATTCCTTCAGGGAGGGGTGTGTGCAATTCTGCAGCTCCGGTATTATGCGGATATCTTCCAGAAATGATGCTGCATCGGCTCGGGCTGCATGAGCTAGCTGTTAAAAAAGCATTTGTAAATTTGATGCCTTCTGTAGCCATTTGATCCACATTTGGAGATTTGACAGTTTGATGTCCGTAACAGCCAAGGTCATTCCAACTGATATCATCGCCGATTACGATGACAAAATTTGGACGATCAGACTGTGCGAATGATGTTGATAGTATCAATAGAAACAGCAGTGTTAAAAAGTATCTGTATTTCATGGGTTAATTGTTTACTTCTTTGTCAAAATCAGGATTTTCACTTGGATATTGTGCTCCTACTCCTTCTCTCCAATCCTGTAATTCCTTATGCATTTTTTTCAACAATTCAGGCTTAGTGTCGGCCAGATTATTTTCCTCTCCAAAATCAATAGCCAAATTATATAATTCCAGTCTTCCATCTTCAAAAAATTCGATCAATTTAAAATCGTCTTTTCTCATCGCACTGTAGGGTGTTGCACCTCCGGGGTGATAATGTGGATAATGCCAATAGAGATTAGAACGGTTGATCGGTGTGTTAGTAGAGCGGAGATATGGCAGTAGATTTCTTCCCTCATGCTCGATTACCTCCAAACCAGCCAGGTCAAGTATTGTGGGATAAAGATCCATGCCGATAATAGGTACATTTGATTCCTGCCCTGCTTGAGTTACTCCTGGAATCATAGCAATAAACGGCACCCTGACTCCACCCTCATATGCAGAGCCTTTTCCGGCACGAATTGCTCCATTGTCCGTGATATTTCTCAATTCCAATCCACCATTGTCACTTGTGAAAAAAATAGCTGTTTTATCATCAATGCCAAGCCTAACTAAAGTGCTTCTCAATCTGCCCAGGCTTTGATCCATGCTGTATATCATTGCAGCATAGGCTGCATTTTTATGACGATGAGTCGCGGTGATTTTTTCCTGAAAGTATTTGGTTATTGAGTCATGTGCCTGAATAGGTGTATGAACAGCATAGTGTGGGAAATAGATAAAAAATGAATTGTCTTTTTGTTCTTCAATAAACCGAATAGCTTCGTCTGTCAGACGATCAGTGAGGTATTCCCCACTATTTCCTTTTTCCAAATTAGGCGGATGCATTCCATCTCGCTTATTCCCATGATAAGGATAAAAATAGGATCCAGGGGCACCCCATCGATAACCCCCAATATTTACATCAAATCCATGGTTTTCTGGCCAATAGGTTGGATCATCTCCTAAGTGCCATTTACCAAAATTAGCAGTGGTATAACCGGCATTTTTTAAGGCCTTGGCAATGGTTATCTCAGTCGTATCGAGATACATTCGCCAGTCGGGAACTTTCAATTTTGCCTGTGGCCGTTTATGCCCTTGTATCCAATCAGTCAGGTGAAGGCGTGCTGGATATTTTCCAGTCATTACTGCAGCTCTTGACGGCGAGCAAACTGTGCAGGCAGAATAAGCATTCGTAAATTTCACACCTTC
>Ga0316192_10001154_pt1 | contig 19499 bp, 18 predicted proteins | sample MerIslwburrow_MG_FD_204931 | JGI IMG/M metagenome (GOLD analysis project Ga0316192, IMG submission 204931) | Coastal sediment microbial communities from Maine, United States - Merrow Island worm burrow | ecosystem: Environmental > Aquatic > Marine > Coastal > Sediment | place: USA: Maine...
CGTGGGGATGTAGAGATGCAGGGACATGCGCTTGAATCCTTGAAAAAACGTCAGCGTGACCTGTATGGAGATATAGATCGCCGGATGATGCAGCTCACGGGTAAGCGGCCTCCTGCTGTAGTGCCAACATCTCCTTACCCTGTGCCAGCTCCTTCTCCTGAGCAGACTGCTGGAGCGGCTCCAATGACGGATAAGCTGCCATTGGTATCACCATCTGGTGCTGGCTCACCAGCAACTACTCAAATGTCCCCCCAGGACGTGCCGGTTGAAGAGCTGTCTGCATCTTCAACTGCTGCTACGGCATCAATAGTTAAACAAACACCGGCGGCTGAAGTTGTTCCCGGGGTTGTGGTGTATTCTCCTGATTCAGCAGCGCCAGCTGTTGCGACACCTGTCTCACCGCCTGCGGATCCAGCTTTAGAACAGCCCATGTATAAGCAGGCTTTTGATCTGCTGATGCAGCGACGGTATGAGGAAGCCAAGCAAGCATTTCGGGTGTTTTTGCGGCAATATCCAAATGGCCGCTTGGCAGCCAATGCGCAATATTGGGTTGGTGAAGCGAGCTACGTAACACGTGATTTTGCAACTGCACTCGATGAATTTACAAAGGTGGTGCAGGTTTACCCTACTAGCCCAAAGGTGTCTGACTCGCTGTTGAAGATTGCTTTCATTCAATATGAGCAGAAGGAGTGGGCAAAGGCGCGAGAGACGTTGGAGATGATAATAAAGCAACACGCTACAACTACAGCTGCTCGGTTGGCTCGTAAGCGTTTGGAAAGGATGCGTATCGAGGGGAATTAGCTGTTCAGTTGAAAATAGCAGCGAGTGCTTTTTCAGTACAGCCGCCTGTTATTCTGGCTTCCTGGTAAATCTGTGAATCATGCGTCGGTTACGCTTACTCGGCTTTTCTGTCAGCGTTTTCTGTGACCCCGCTGCGGCACGTTGATCTCGTAACTCTGCTGCGGTGCGTAGGCGCTTATTTATACTCTCTTCGCTCTCTTCATAGAAAAGAGCGGCTTCAGAGGCTGGGCGGCGCTGATTAGGTAGCACTCTTACCTCAATTTCCCATTCTAGTGAGCCTTTGTGGATGCGTAGTTGGGAACCACACTGGATCTCTTTCCCAGGTTTTGTGCGTTGCCCATTCAGGTGTATCTTGCCGCCATTGATGGCTTCAACGGCCAGTTTGCGTGTTTTGAAAAAACGAGCTGCCCATAGCCATTTGTCCAACCGCATACGGCTACCCCTATTATGTGTCGATTCCTAACAGGCTATCCAACTCACCGTTTGTGTTAAGTTTGGCAAGTTCATCATAACCGCCAATTGCCTGGTCATTGATCAAGATTTGGGGCACGCTGCGACGTTGGCTGCGTTCCATCATCTCCTGCATTAGTTCTGGATCGCGATCGACCATAATCTCTTGGTAGGCCGCGCCTTTTTGGTCAAGTAACTGTTTTGCTCTGACACAGTATGGGCAATATGTTGTGCTATATACGATAATGTTAGGCATAGATGTTAAATAGGTTTTGGATTCAAGGAAAAATTAGATGCCGCATGATACACCGAAAACAATTCATTTAAAGGACTACCAATCCCCAGATTTTTATATTGACCAGGTGGAGTTGCACTTTGATTTGGGAGAGGAATATACCCTGGTTAGATCGCTCCTTTTTATGCGTAGGAACTCTGATGTTGCTAGCGCACCTTTGCGGTTGCATGGTGAGCAATTGGAGCTGATGTCGCTTAAATTAGATGAGGAGCAGCTGGAAAGCAATGCCTATTTTCAGGATGACGAAGGGCTCACTATTTTTCAGGTTCCCGAGCAATTTATTCTTGAAAGCACAGTGCGTATTTTTCCTCAGGAGAATACAGCGCTCGAAGGCCTTTACCAATCGGGCTCTATGTTCTGCACCCAGTGCGAGGCAGAGGGGTTTCGGCGCATCACCTGGTATCTTGATCGGCCAGATGTTATGGCCTGTTTTACGACCACTATCACAGCAGACAAAGTGAAGTACCCCGTGCTGCTTTCCAATGGCAATCCCATTGAAAGCAAAGAGTTGCCTGATGGGCGACATATGCTGAGCTGGCATGATCCCTTCCCAAAACCTAGCTATCTATTTGCACTGGTAGCGGGTGATCTGTGCCATATAGAGGATTTTTATACCACGGTTTCTGGTCGTGAGATCACACTGCAAGTTTATGTAGAGCCAGAGAATATTGATAAGTGCGACCATGCCTTGCAATCATTGAAAAAGGCAATGGCCTGGGATGAGCAAAATTATGGCCGCGAATATGATCTGGATATTTACATGATCGTAGCAGTTAATGATTTCAATATGGGTGCGATGGAGAATAAAGGACTCAATGTTTTTAACTCAAAATATGTGTTGGCCCGCCCAGATACAGCCACTGATCAGGATTTTCAAGGCATTGAAGGTGTGATTGCCCATGAATATTTTCATAACTGGACAGGTAACCGCATAACCTGTCGAGATTGGTTCCAGTTGAGTTTAAAGGAAGGATTGACTGTATTCCGGGATCAGGAATTTTCAGCCGATATGGGCTCCCGAGGCGTTAAACGTATTGATGATGTGCGTCTGCTGCGTGCTCACCAATTTGCAGAAGATGCCGGCCCTATGGCTCACCCTATCCGTCCCGATTCCTATATTGAAATCAATAATTTTTATACCGTGACAGTCTATGAAAAAGGAGCAGAGGTGGTGCGCATGCAACATCACCTGCTGGGACCAGAGACCTACAGAGAGGCGACAGATCTCTATTTTGAGCGCCATGATGGCCAAGCGGTGACAACGGATGATTTTGTGCAGTGCATGCAGGAAGCAAGCGGGCAAGATTTAACACAGTTTCGCAACTGGTACAGTCAGGCTGGAACGCCTGAGCTTCAAATTACGGGTGATTATAATAAAGCAGAACAGCGCTTTACTCTCACTGTCAGGCAAACCTGTCCTCCGACTCCTGGACAGGAGCAGAAGCCGTTATTTCATATCCCTCTGGCAATGGGGCTGTTGGATAGCAAGGGCACAGAATTGCCAACTCAGATAGAGGATGAACAGCAACCGTCCACAGGTACTAGAGTGCTTGAGCTTCGCCAATCAGTAGAAACATTTGAATTTAGTGGGCTACAAAGTCCGCCCATACCTTCTTTGTTACGAGGGCTATCTGCGCCTGTAAAAGTTCACTACGACTATAGCGATGAGGAGCTTATGCTTCTTATGGCGCACGATTCTGATGATTTTAATCGCTGGGATGCGTCTCAGACTTTGAGTCAGCGTATTATCCTGAATATGGTAAGAAGCAAAAAGCTTGAGATTCCACCTGGTTATATTGATGCGATGCGTAAAGCGCTGAATGCTAATGAAGCAGATCAGGCACTATTGGCAGAGTTGCTAATGCTTCCTTCTGAATCCTATCTTGGGGATCAGATGGAGGAGGTGGATGTAGAAGGCATCCATGCTGCGTGTGAAACTGTAAAAAGAACCATAGCCACTGAACTTAAAGATGATTTATTGCGTTGTTACAAGGCTTGCCAGAAGTCGGACGGTTACCGTCCTGACCCTGTTGATATTGGCTGTCGCCGATTAAAAAATATCTGTCTGAGTTATTTGATGCAGCTTGATGATAAGCAAATGAAGGCACTCTGTTTTCAGCAGTTTCAAGAAAATCACAATATGACAGATGTTATTGCTGCGCTGAATCTGTTGGCCAATTACGAGTGTCCTGAACGGGAGCAGGCATTAGAAGAATTTTATGATAAATGGAAGGATGATCCGCTGGTATTGGATAAGTGGTTTTCGATTCAGGCAATATCAAAACTGCCTGATACGCTAAAGAAGGTGAAGGCATTAAGAAACCATCCAGCCTTTTCTATAAAAAATCCAAATAAAGTGCGCAGTCTTATCGGTGCTTTTTGCAGTGCCAATCCAACCGGCTTTCATGCTACAGATGGAACAGGGTATGTTTTTCTTGCCGATGCGGTGCTAGAGCTGGATAAGCTGAATCCACAGGTTGCATCCCGCATGTTACGTATTATGTCGCGTTGGCAACGTTATGACAGCGCTCGACAAGAGTTAATGCAGTTTCAGCTACAGCGTATTTTGGCAGCTGATGGGGTCTCAAAAGATGTCTATGAGATTGCTTTAAAAAGTGTATCAGGCTAGCACCCCGTCAAAATAACTTTGATGGAGTGCCAGCTGTTAGAAAAGAGAATTGCGGGCTAAATATCTGAGGCCTGTGCAGAGTTAAATGAAAATTTGTAGTTACTGCACGGGCCGCTTTAAGACATCCTCAGTACGTGATTCATCCATGCTAAGTTTGCCAGTCTCTTTTTTGTGGCAGCGTAAGCAGTCAGCAAAGGTAAACGATACCTTTCCATGACAATGCCCACAAAAAAGGCCTTTTGACATATCTGTCATTTTCATCTTATTGCCACCCAGTTCATCCTTAAATATGGCGGGGTGGCAGGTAGAGCATTTGATCCAGTCAGAATGAACTTTATGGTCGAAGATAACATCGCTGACAAAACCGCTTTTTGAGGCAAAAAGAATTTTGTTGTCTCTGGTTTCTTCTGTGGCATTTTTGTTTAGTGAGACCACAGGGGTAAAAACATTGTTTTCTTTCAGTTTCAGCCAGTCGATGAACTGAAAACGGTCGAGAGGCAGCTTACCATCGGGGAGGTTTTCAGGGCGCCACTTGGCACCAACACTCTCTACAGCGCCTTTAATGCGAACGGGGTTGATTTTGTCTGGATTGTGCAAATGCGCTGCGTCTGGTGAGCCTGCTACATGGCAGCGCTTGCAGTTAGAGACATCAGATGCGTCAAATGCTTCCGTTCCATTATGGCAGACGCCACATTGCTCTCCATCCATAATGCGCTGGTATGACAGATCGTTCTCCCAGCGTTTCATCTTGAATATGCTGTCATGGCAAACCTTGCATTCATACATAATGCGATGCAGCCAATGGGGATAGAGCACCATTGGAAGGCCTTTCTCCTCCATCACTTTTCTATTCTGCATCATGACAAAATTACCAAGAATACGTTCCTCTTTTTTCCATTTCATTATTTCAGCAACACGTTTTTGCTCTTCCTGTAATTCTTTCTGAATAAGTGGAGTAACTTTTTTTACGAGGCTGTCATCTTTATGCCAGTGGTGGTACATATAGGCGAGGGCACTGGCAATATTTAGCTGCCGCATCCTCTCTTCAAATTTATGTTTATCGCTCATGGCTTCATCGACAAGCTCAGTCAATGCGCCAGGAATAATGGGCTGGTTAAACCTTACAAGATCTAGCTGCTCATTAAATTTGTGTGTTTCATAATTATGTTTGAATTGCTGAAGAAATGTTGTGCTGTCCATGGCGAAGGAGGGGGTGAGAAAAAAGGTCAGCAATATAAAGAGCCAGTTACTCTTGTTGCAAATCTTGTAAGTATATGAATTCATAGTTTATTATCTTTGTTTTTGGTGGGGCTTGATTCTATTTTAAGACCGCTAATTGTTTTCAGTATAGTGTATTTGGTTAAAATAGCATGGTTGTCTCGATATCAAAATAGTTGACACAGCAACTATCGCGCGATTAAAATTGACTTGAGTCAATGATTATAATGACATACCATCAAAAAGGTAATGTTTTATGTGGCGCTGGAGTGGATGGCGCTTTTGTACTCTGGCTATTGGTGCGACGAAGATGGATACTTAATATATCCGTGAATGTGCTCGACTCTGCCATTCTCATATTGAGGTAAAGCACCATTGGGCTGGAAAATAATGAGGCAAATAACTATGACCCGTAAAATCTTGTTGGCTACTCTGCTGGTTATGGCATTTATTCTAGGAGGGGCTTCATCAGCCTTTGCTAGGGAATATGCTGATATATATATGGACTCAACCCGCAGCAGTATGGAAAAAGCGGGTGTAAAGGCCGTCATCTTTCCCCATTGGTTTCACCGCATTCGGTTCAAATGCAAGGTGTGCCATGAAAATATCTTTATTATGAAGGCTGGTCATAACAATATTTCCATGCGTCGCATTATGGAAGGTGAGGCCTGTGGTGTATGCCACAATGGGCAAATCGCGTGGGAAGCACTCTATTGTGAGCGCTGTCATGCTGGGGAATTTGAACCCAAAAAGACTGCTAACGCAGTAGAGCAGTAGAGGAGGTTCCGCATGAAAATTCCAGCCACTATGTATAATCGATTCGCATTAACTACCTTGTTACTGTCTGTTATCTTTTTGATTAGCTGTAAACAAGCTGATGTACAAGAGCAGATGCAGCCGCCTAGTAAAAAAGCTGCGCCTACAGATGCGTCTGTGAATGACCCTGCTAAAGAAGTCATTGAAAAGAAGCAAGATACACCTGCAATGGCAGCAGCAGATACTGCTCTGGCTAAGCAAAGTCAGACTGATACAACTGTAAAAAAAGAACAAAAAACCTCAAATGTGGCGCTAAACCCTAACAAGCTGCCTGCGACCGCAGCAGGAACCAAACCAGCTGCAGAAAAGCCAGTAGAGACGACTGCTGCAAAACCAATGCTGCCCAAACCGAAGCCTGCGCTTCCGACATTTGGACCAGACGATCCGAGAAGCGGCATCTACTTGAGTATTACTGGCAAAATGGCGGGAATGGGTGATCCATCGCAGACAGCCTCAGATGCATATAAATATGGGCAAGGAAAGCACCCTAAAGCGTTGGCTGGGGTGGGTCTACCAAAAGATAAATTTGGTTTGATTGACTGGATGGCGATCGTCAATGAAAAAATTATTGAGCCACGTGGTTCTCTGAAAAAAGGAGCACCTGAAATACCCCCCTTTGATATGAATGTATTAATCGAATCCAAAGGTGATTTTGTAAATGACGTATTGTTCCCTCACAAAGCCCACACTTATTGGCTGAAGTGTGAAAATTGCCATACAGGTATTTTTATTATGGCAAAGGGAAAAAACAATATGACCATGCAAGGGATCGTAGAAGGCAAATGGTGCGGTCGTTGTCATGGAAAAGTGGCCTTTCCTCTAACCGATTGTAATCGTTGCCACCAGACGCCAAAAAACTCTGCCGAAGCTACAGGAGTTGCAGTAAAAAAGTAGTTGAACTATAAAGGCTGTACAAACGTGTGACTCTGAGGCGGACTGTATGAAATTTGAGTATGCACCATCTAAGATACTGGTGTGGTTGGTGTTATTAATGTGCGGTTGCACATCGACTGCCTGGGCTGAGGATGATGACATCTCGCGTGAATGTGCTGTGATTTTAGATTCAGTCTGTAATCTTTCACAGGAAGAGATGTTGAAAGAGTTGCTTCAGGACATGGAGTTTTTTGGCACCTTTGAAAAAATTGGTGGATCAGAGGATCAGCCAATACCCGCTTTTGAGTTATTGCCAAAAGATCATCTTGGCATGATTAATTGGAACAAAGCGGTAACGGATGGCGTTATTCGTCCGAAAGGAACGTTGACTGATGAAGAAGAGGAAGCCCCATATGAGGGCTTCCTTGATAACATCATCTTCTTTCAGGCTAAAGTCTTTATGATGGCCGACGTTGCTTTTCCTCACGGCATACACTCCTATTGGCTAAGCTGCGATAGCTGCCATCCAAAACCTTTTAAAAAGAAAAAAGGTTCAAATATTTTTTCCATGCAGGAAATATTTGAGGGGAAATGGTGTGGGAAATGCCATGGGAAAGTGGCTTTTCCTGCCAGTGGTTATGCAAATTGCAGGCGTTGTCATGTTATTACCAAGCGAAACATACTGGGTACTGGACATGATGATGGTAGTGGCATTTGAGGCGCTATAAGCCCCTTTTGTGTCTCCTTTGCGCTATGCGCTAACGAAAATCACCCCATAACATCTGCATGGCAGACAGCGCGGCAATGGGTGCTGTTTCTGTTCGCAGTACTCTTGGGCCAAGCTTTATTGGCGCAAAATCAGCTGCTTCGGCAGTTGCTATCTCCCTGTCACTCAACCCACCTTCGGGACCAATTAGCAGCAGTACTGAATCATTGGGGGTAGGTAGCATGTTCAGTGATTGTGTCGCATTGGGGTGGAGTATTAAGCGTGTGCCATGCTGTGCGTGACCTATCCACTCATCAAATTGTTGTGCGGCTTCAATAGTGGGAATGGTATTTCTGCCAGATTGTTCGCATGCGGCTATAGCTACTTTTTTCCAGTGGTTTAGCCGCCGCTCAAGCCGTTCTCCCTTTAGCTTTACTACGGTGCGTTCCGTGAAAAGTGGCGTAAAACAACTTATGCCAAGCTCTACGGCTTTTTGTAAAGCGTAATCAACACGCTCACCTTTGGAAATGCCGAGCGCCAGGGTGAAGTGAATAGGAGGTTCGGCACTATTCTCAGTGACTGAAATTATTTCAGCCGCTACTTTTTGCTTACTACAGCACTGCAAACGGGCATTGTATTGTTGGCCATCGCCGTTGAAAAAGCTTAGTTCATTGTTGGGCTGGAGGCGCAAAACCTGGCAGATGTGTCGGGAAGGCCCTTCCTCTAGCGTGATTGTTTTTCCGCTAGTGAGTGGCTGACAGGTATAGATATGAGGAATGCGCATAGTGTCTAAGGCTTAGGTTTGTCTGGTATGGCTTATCTTAACGTGATCAATGAGGTGGTGGAATAAGAGTAGTAGATATGTCTTAGAAGCTTGCACCAAAAAGCAAGACTCTTTACCCTGGTTGTAAGTTATGCCGGTGTTTTGATGGGTGAAATTTAGATGCTGCGATTTTCTCTGCTACTGGTTATCTGTAATCTGTTAATAGCCTGCTCTTCGGAACGGGTATTAGAGCTTGCGCTGAAGGATGAGCAAGTAGAGCAGAATATCCTACAAAGTAGCTCCCCTGAATCAGAAAGATCGATCCCCGTGGCCAGCTTTCGGACATTTGTGCGCGCGCGCCGATTTCGCAGTAGCCTTGCGAAAGAGTGGGGTGATGATGTGCAGCTACCAACTGAGCATAGCTTCGTTAAATATACCCAAAACTACCTAAGCCGTGCGATTGTGGATTTTGATGCAGGTACTATCACAATCGAGACGTTGGATCACCGAAACCCACTGGTGAGTCTGCGTAAAGCAGCGATTACTACACTGCTGACACCTGATAATCCGCGTGCTGTTGATCTCTATTCAACAAAAGAGGTGGATTTAGAAGGTACGCCTTTTCTGCTAGGGCTTGTAATTGACCAGCGAGAGCAGCCAATAGAGACAAAATCACAGGCATCACTGTATGCCAAATATTTGGTCAATAAGCATCGGCAGACTCGTAAAGTTGCCGTTGCAGATGGAAAGAAAACGCTGCACTCTATCACCCTGAAGATGGTGAATCGGCACCTGGATGTGCAAGCCAGCCGCTATGCAGACTATGTAAAACGCTATGCAGATGAGTATGGTGTGAGTTCAAGTCTAATCTATGCCGTGATGAAGACTGAAAGTAACTTCAATATGTTTGCAGTGAGTTCAGCACCAGCCTATGGCTTGATGCAGTTGGTGCCCAGCTCAGGTGGGCGTGATGCCTATCGCTATGCAAAGGGTAAAGATGTAATCCCCAGTCAGGACTACCTGTTTCAGCCAGATAACAATATAGAGCTTGGTACAGCCTATCTCAGTCTGCTCAATACAGAGGCGTACTTGGGTAAAATAAAAAACCCGGCTACAAGGGAGTATTGTGTTATATCAGCATATAATGGGGGCATTGGAACCGTATTAAAGCTCTTTGCCAAAGATAAACAAAAAGCCTTGCGTATCATTAATAGCAGCACACCGGAGCAGATTCATGAGTTGCTGCGCACCAAACATCCGTTTAAAGAAACGCGTCAATATATTGTAAAGGTGACCTCAGCGAAAAAAGAGTTTATGCGTCTTTGATTTGCGAACTATATAACGCTTTCACAGATTCAAGCACCTCCTCAACATGGCCTTTTACTTTCACTTTTCGCCATTCTTCATGCAGGTTTCCGTTAGCGTCAATTAGAAAGGTGCTGCGCTCTATCCCCATATATTCACGGCCATAATTCTTCTTAAGTTTTATCACATCGAACTGTTTGCATGCGTTTTCATCCTTGTCTGATAACAGTTCAAAAGGGAAGGATTGCTTAGTTTTAAAATTTTCATGGGTGCGGATGCTGTCTCGTGATATTCCCAGAATGACCGTGTTGCACTGTTGGAATTGTTTATAGGCGCCACGAAAATTTTGCCCTTCGATTGTACATCCGGGTGTGCTGTCTTTTGGGTAAAAGTAGATGACGATGTTTTTACCCTGATAATCTGAAAGGCTAATAGTTTTGTCGCCGGTAGAGGGTAGCTCGAAGTTTTCTACTGGGTGGTTCAGGTTGGTCATCCTCTATCCTCAGATAATAATATGGGGTTGTGATGTGTGTTTGTCAGGGGTTGCGGCTGTCTTTTTTACGCAGAAAAGTATAGTGGTTTGAGTCGGATTCTGCTTTGCAAAAGCGATACCCCGCTTCAGAAAAATCCTTTAGCTGCTCAGGGGTTTGCAGTTGGTTTCGGATGCTGAAGGAACACATCATTCCTCTAGCCTGCTTGGCGTATAGGCTGATGATTTTATAAACACCATTTTTATAATCTTTAAAGATGGGAGTGATGATAGATGTTTTTAATCTCTGCTCATCCACAGCCTTGAAATATTCAGTGGATGCAAGATTTATAAGCGTGCTACCTGTTTCATCAATGTCTTTTTCAAGAACGGGTGTGACTCTGCTTTGCCAAAAAGAATAGAGATTACTGCCGGCCGGGTTTTTGAGTTTTGTTCCCATTTCCAGTCTATGCGCCTGAATCATATCCAGAGGGCGCAAAATGCCATAAAGCCCGGATAAAATACGCAGATGCCTCTGCGCAAAATCGAAATCCTTTTGCTCAAATGCAGAGGCTCCCATGCCTTGGTAAACATCACCGCGAAAAGCCAATATTGCCTGCTTGGCATATTTGGGGCTGATGTCTGTAGACCAGTTTTGGTAGCGGTTGTAATTCAGCTCTGCCAAGTTGTCGCTTAATCGCATAAGCTGCTTAATGTCTTTGGCAGATTGATCTCGCATGATTGTGGCAATTTCGTCAGCTGATTCCATAAGCCGTGGTGCTGTCATGCCAATGCTAGGGTAGCTGTCTTCAAAATTAAGTTTCTTTGCGGGGGAAATTAATAACAGCATGCTGTGCCCTAATTTTCAAAGTGGGTAGGTGAATGTAAGGGTACTTTACTAGGCGCTGATAAGAAATTGAATACTATACTTTAGATGAAAGTGAATAGGCAAAAGGTGGTAGTAAAGCGGTAGGGCAGGCTGTAGTGGCCAGCGAGCCGAACAGAATGATGGGGTTTTCCACTCTTAACAAGAGAATATAAAAGATGCATATTTCAAAATATAGGCAGGGTTTTCTGGTTGCCATGCTGCTCAGTGCTGTTTTTTTGTTAACCGGCTGCTTTGCTATAGGGACAAGCCCTGATGGTGTCTCTCTTTTTGCACTGAAAGAAAACGCTGCGCGAAAACTGAGTGTGGATATTAACCAACTCGTAATTGATAGCAGTGGTTTGGAGTGGATTGTCCGTAAAGAGGGAAAAGGTGATAAGCCAAAAAAAGGAGAAGGCATTGTAGCCAATTACACAGGATATTTGCTCGAGAATGGGAAAAAGTTTGATTCCAGTTATGATCGAGATCGCCCCTTCGTAGAGGCTATTGGCATGGGTAAGGTGATTAAGGGGTGGGATATCGCTTTTCTTGGCATGCGTGCTGGAGAGCGGCGAGTGTTATTTATTCCGCCCGAGCTGGCATATGGTGAGCGTGGTGCTGGCCAAAAAATCCCACCAAATGCCACATTGGTATTTGACGTTGAGTTGATACGAATTATTAAATAAAAATGCTAGTCAGGGTCGATCTCTTTGACCTGACATAAAAGAGAACCTTCCGCCAGCTTGGCCTTGATCTGTGTGCCGGGTTTTATTGCGGCCGCAGAGCGAATGATCTCCCCTGAAGGGTGTTGTTGAACAATGGCATAACCTCGTCCAAGAGTGGCCAGTGGGCTAACAGTGTGGAGCTGTTGGCTGAGATGGTTGAGTTGTACTCCACAATGGTTTAATTGGTGATGCATTTGCTGGTACAGGCGCTTGTTCAAGCTGGCGTGCTGCAACTTAAATTGTGCAAGCCGGTGAGCAGGCGTCAAATTCTTTAGTCTTGCTGTCAGGCTGTCGAGCCGGTTTTTACGATGGCTATGTTGGGTTTCGTGCTGTTGAACCAACCGTCGTGTTAGCTCATCTACTCTTTGCTGTCGCTGTTCCAGTTGTGCTGCTGGATGCTGTTGCTTTAGTCGTTGTTGCAGGTGTTGTAGCGTTGATTGGCAGTGAGATGATTGCCGATGCAGGCTGATTGCCAATCGATTCTCAAGCTGGTTAAGTTGCTGCTGCAGCTCTATTTGATTTGGACTGATGAGCTCGGCAGCGGCAGATGGAGTGGGGGCGCGTTGGTCGGCCACAAAATCTGCGATGGTAAAGTCAATTTCATGGCCTACGGCCGATACAATGGGCAGATGCGCTGCATGAATGGCTCGAGCAATGCCTTCATCATTAAAGGCGGTCAGGTCTTCCAGTGAGCCGCCGCCACGAGTGAGTACCAATAGATCGCACTCTGCGCGTTGATCAGCCCGTTGAATCATCTCGGTGATCTTTGCTGCGGCACCGTCTCCCTGTACAGGTATGGGGTAGACAGTGGCGGAGGCGGCAGGAAAGCGCCGTTGCAGTACGGTCAGTAGATCATGAATGGCGGCGCCTGTGGGAGAGGTGATAATACCAATGCGCTGCGGGAATAATGGCAGCGGTTTTTTGTGGGCTGGGTCAAAGAGTCCTTCAGCGCCCAGGCGTTGTTTTAACTCTTCATAAGCCAGGCGTAGCGCCCCTTCGCCCGCAGGCTCCATATGCTCGATCCCAAGTTGGAATTCTCCCCGGCCCTCATACAGGCCTGCCCGCGCACGCACCAATACCTGCATGCCATTCTCAGGTTGAAAGCGCAGTTTGGCGCGTCGCATGCGAAACATGGCGCAACGCACCTGGGCATGGGTATCTTTGAGGGTAAAGTAGAGGTGGCCGGAGGCCGGGCGGGCCAGGTTGGAGATTTCGCCCTCTACCCAGAGCAGAGGGAAACTGCCATCCAGTACAGCTTTTACCTCGCTGTTGAGGCGGGATATGCTGTAGATGTCACGGCGAGGTTCGCTACTAAATAACGGCATGCTGGAATCTCTGCTGTGGGCAGTTGCTATTTTGTGAGCTTGGCCTGACCAGGGTTATTTTTGCTGGCAGCAGCTTTTCTTGCAGCGGCTTCTTTCTCCTCAGCTGCTTTTTTTGCGGCTGCGGCCTTTCGTTCAGCTTCAGCTTTTTTTGCAGCAACGGCGGCTTTGTAGCTCTCTTCTGCCATAAGCTGGGCTTGGCTGGCCATTTTGGTGGCTGTTTTGAAATCGCCTGATCTTGAGGTGACAGATGATTGCATCAAAAGATTGGCTGCTTCACGCCAGTCACCGCCTTCGGCGCGGGCTTTTTTGAGCGCGGCATCTGCTATTTGAGCCGTCTGCTTAAATGTTATTTGCGCGTTTTTTTCGGCCCCCAGTTCTGCTGCATTGGAGGGAGGGATGTCGGTTACACTGACGGGTTTTGGTACGCCTTCAGCAGCTGCAAGAGAGCTGATAGATATAAGAGCAATGTATGCTAGAGCTAATTTATATGATGAGCACTTCATGATTATTTTCCCTCCAAGTTGGAGTTTCCAATGTTTAAGGAACCTCTGAACAAGTCATGATTATTTTATGCTGGCTGAAATCACTCCAATTTGCCCCGAAGATCGCTGCAATAGAGTGGCTATTTCTGCTCACTTCGAAACAAATTGGAGCAATTTCATCTCGGCAATTGCTCCTGCATTGCTCTACTACCTACATCCATATAGGCATCAGCCTAAATTTAACCAGATTTGTTCAGAGGTTCCTTAAGTAGTTTACCCTGCTGCCAGCAAATTCTATAATACTCTGTTTACCTAATCATATTGAGGATGGGGAAACTGAATTATGCGCCTTGCTCAGGATGCCTTAACCTTCGACGATGTTCTTCTTGTGCCGGCCCACTCGGCCATTATGCCAAAGGATGTCGATTTGCGGACACAATTAACGCGTGATATTCAATTGAATATCCCGCTGCTGTCTGCTGCCATGGACACAGTGACAGAATCACGCTTCGCTATCGCCCTCGCACTGGAAGGGGGTATCGGCATTGTTCATAAGAATATGACGCCTGAGCAACAAGCGCGAGAAGTGCGTAGCGTCAAAAAATATGAAAGCGGCGTAATCCGCAACCCCATCACTGTCTCCCCTAAAACCAGTATCTTGGAAGTGATGGAGCTGACGCGGGCAAACAATATCTCAGGCGTGCCGGTGGTGGATGGTAAGGTTCTAGTCGGGATTGTGACTAGTCGTGATCTACGCTTTGAAACCCGAATGAGTGACCCTGTCTCCTCTATCATGACTACCAAAGAGAAGCTGGTGACGGTACAGGAGGGGGCGCCACGTGAAGAGGTGATTGCGCTGCTGCACAAGCACCGTATTGAGAAGGTATTGGTGGTTAATAAAGAGTTCGCCCTGCGAGGTCTGATTACAGTAAAAGATATTCAAAAGGCGAAAGAGAACCCAAATGCCTGCCGCGATGAACAGGAGAGCCTGCGGGTTGGTGCAGCGGTTGGCACAGGTGGCGGTACGGAAGAACGGGTTGATGCACTGGTAAAGGCTGGGGTTGATGTCGTTATCGTGGATACGGCGCATGGCCATTCGCAAGGCGTGCTGGATCGCGTAGCATGGGTGAAGAAACACTACCCGGATGTGCAGGTGATTGGCGGTAATATTGCCACAGCGGCAGCAGCACGGGCGCTGGTTGATGCAGGAGCTGACGGCGTAAAAGTCGGCATCGGTCCTGGTTCTATCTGTACCACCAGAATTGTGGCGGGCGTTGGCGTGCCACAAGTTTCAGCTGTTGCCAATGTGGCTGCTGAGCTAAAAAGCAGTGGCGTCCCTCTGATTGCTGATGGTGGGCTGCGGTATTCAGGTGATATAGCCAAGGTATTAGCCGCAGGTGCATACTCAGTAATGGTCGGCGGCATGTTTGCGGGTACAGATGAGGCACCGGGTGAGATCGAGATATTCCAGGGGCGCTCTTATAAATCCTACCGAGGCATGGGTTCACTTGGCGCCATGGCTGGCAAAGAGGGCTCCAGTGATCGCTACTTCCAGGAAGCCACGAATGATACCGAAAAGCTGGTGCCTGAAGGTATTGAAGGTCGTGTCCCTTATAAAGGTACAGTGTTGAATATTATCTATCAGCTGATTGGCGGTGTTCGGGCCAGTATGGGCTATACCGGTTGCGCCACTATTGAAGAGATGCGCACCAAACCGGAATTTGTGCGGGTGACCAATGCCGGTATGGCAGAATCTCACGTCCATGATGTAACCATCACAAAAGAAGCACCAAACTACCGTCGTGATTAAAGGCTGAATGCGCCTCTGTTGTTCTGAGATTGATTTGATATGACTGATTCTACCCAAGATATCCATACTTACCGTATCCTGATTCTGGATTTCGGCTCCCAGTACACTCAACTCATTGCCCGCCGGGTACGCGAGGCTGGGGTTTATTGTGAGATTTACCCTTACGATAATGCAGAAGAGGTGCTTGCCGAGTCTCAGTTTGCAGGCATCATTCTTTCGGGTGGCCCAGAAACGGCGACAGTGGACGATGCGCCACGTGCGCCTCAACAGGTATTTGAATTGGGTATCCCGGTATTGGGCATCTGTTATGGCATGCAGACTATGGCAGCTCAGCTGGATGGACAGGTGGCTTCATCATCGGCCCATGAATATGGTTATGCCCAAGTGCGGGCGCGAGGGCATTCTGCGCTGCTACAGGATATTGAGGATCACACCAGTCCAGAAGGGCATGGTCTATTGGATGTCTGGATGAGCCACGGCGACCGAGTGGAAAAGCTGCCTGAAGGTTTTAAGGTAATCGCTTCTACCGATAATGCCCCTTTGGCAGGAATGGCCGATGAAGAGCGGCGATTCTATGGATTGCAATTTCATCCTGAGGTGACGCACACCAAGCAGGGTAAACGCATTCTCGAACGCTTTTTGTTCAAAATATGTAATTGTGAAGCGCTTTGGACCTCTGACCAGATCATCGAAGAGAGTATCCGCCTGGTGCGTGAAACTGTTGGTGATGGCAAAGTAGTGCTGGGACTCTCTGGTGGTGTTGACTCTTCTGTGGTCGCCGCCCTTCTGCACCGGGCTATTGGTGATCAGCTGACCTGTGTCTTTGTTGATAATGGGTTGCTACGCCTGAATGAAGGTGATCAGGTTATGGCGACCTTTGCCCAGCATATGGGCGTCAAAGTGATCCGTGTCAATGCGGAAAAACGTTTTCTAAATGCCCTAAAAGGCACCTCTGATCCTGAGCAGAAACGCAAGATTATCGGCAACCTGTTTGTTGATATCTTTGAGGATGAGGCAAGTCATCTGGAAAATGTTGAGTGGTTGGCGCAGGGCACTATTTATCCTGATGTGATCGAGTCGGCAGGTGCGAAATCCGGTAAGGCTCATGTCATCAAATCCCATCACAATGTGGGCGGGCTGCCGGAGGATATGAAACTCAAGCTGGTGGAACCGCTACGCGAGTTGTTTAAGGATGAGGTGCGCAAGATAGGTGTTGAGCTGGGCTTGCCTTATGACATGATCTACCGCCACCCTTTCCCTGGCCCTGGCTTGGGGGTTCGCATTCTGGGTGAGGTGAAGAAGTCGTATGCCGATATACTGCGCCAGGCTGATCACATCTTTATAGAAGAGCTGCATAATCACGATCTCTACAATAAGGTGAGCCAGGCCTTTGCTGTATTTCTACCGGTGAAGTCTGTTGGCGTGGTCGGTGATGCGCGTCAATATGAGTATGTCATTAGCTTGCGGGCAGTAGAGACTGTGGACTTTATGACAGCGCATATTGCCAAGCTGCCGTATGAATTTCTGGAGCTGGTATCGGGGCGCATCATCAATGAAGTAAAAGGGATTTCACGTGTGGCCTATGATATTTCAGGTAAGCCACCAGCCACCATTGAGTGGGAATAAATACAGTCCTCTTTGAAGGTTGTCTCTTTGTACCAAGTTGTTGAATTGTGATTACAGATACAGATCAACACTGGATGAAACAGGCTATTGCGCTAGCTAATCACGCTGAAGAGCAGGGTGAGGTTCCCGTTGGTGCCATTGTGGTGCGGGATGAACAGATAATTGGTGAGGGCTGGAATTCACCTATCAGCAGACACGACCCCAGTGCCCATGCTGAAATAGAGGCTTTGCGAAATGCCGGTCAACGCGTGGGCAATTACCGCCTTCCTGATGCAACACTCTACGTTACGCTAGAGCCTTGCGTGATGTGTGCGGGTGCTATCATTCATGCCCGAATTAAACGGCTGGTGTTTGGTGCCTATGACCCTAAAGGGGGGGCGGCGGGAAGTGTCTTTGATCTTCTTCCTTCGGATGACCGGTTTAATCATCGGGTGGTGTGTGAAGGTGGTGTATTGGAACAGATGTGCGCAGAGCAGTTAAAAGCCTTTTTTAAAGCGCGCCGATAACAGCCTACAGTACAGCTGGTGAAATACTCAGTGGTGCGGGTTCTGCCACTTCAGGTTGTTTATTCTGCTGATTTTCCAACCAAACTAAAATATCGTAATAGCTGCGAATACTATCGACATAAGTTACGGCTTCGCGCCCGCGTGCATAGCCATGGCGGGTTTTTTTGTACCACTTCTTTTTGCTCAGCATCGGTAGCGTCTGTTTTACATCAGCCCATTTGTTAGGGTCGCCGCCGGTTTTCTGGGTGAGCTTGCGGGCATCCTCTAAATGACCATAACCGATATTGTAACTTGCCAATGTCATCCAGAGGCGGTCTGGATTTTTAATCTGTTCTGGAATCTTTTTTTCCATCATTTTGATATAGCGGGAGCCACCATCAATGCTCTGAGCAGGGTCCAGCCGACTTTTGATGCCTAACTGTTTAGCTGTTGCCATAGTGAGCATCATGATGCCGCGTACGCCAGTAGGGGATTTTGCCCGTGGGTTCCAATGTGACTCCTGATAACCGATGGCGGCAAGCAGTTTCCAATCAATATCATTCTCCAGGGCGGCCTTTTTATACAAAGCCTTATATTGTGGTAGTCGCGTGATAGAGTGTCGCTTGAAGGTGCGTTTATCTACAAAATTAAGCTTTTCAACATGTCCATAATGACGTTCTATTAGATGTTTTAATGTGCCATCTTTCTTTGCTTTCTTAAAAAACTTTAATGCGGCCTTGTAGAGACTTGAATCTTCAGAGTGAGGAAAGGCCCATGCCAGTGATTGTGGTTCAGTTAAGTCTATGGCAGGTTTTAGCTCTGGGTAGTAGCGTTGATTAAGCGCCGCTTCATTGGAGTCGGCAATGGTGTAGTCAATCACCTGTTCTTTTAAAAGGTAGAGAAGTTCATCGCTTTCTATATCTTTCCGGGCCTCCCACTCCAGGTCAGGGTGCTTTTGTTTTAAACGGTTCAACTCCTCTTCATGACTACTGCCAGCTATGATCTCCAACGTGCTACCGATGATGTCTGTAATTTTACGGGGCCGATAGGTGCCTGTCCGGTACATCAGCTGCTGGGTGATCTTTTGATAGGCCGGCCCAAAACGCACCAAAGATTCGCGAGCTTTAGTGACGGTTAGCCCGGCAGCTGCAAAGTGAGCCTCTTTGCGGCTGATTGCAGGCAGAATTTCAGTGAAACTATCAGGAATAATAAAGCGCACAGACACGCCAAGTTCGTCAGCAAAGCGCTGAACCAGGTCATACTCGAACCCTGTAAACCCCTCGGCACCCTCATAGTAGGTAGTGGGGCTGTTTCGGGTAATTACCACCAGCTCCCCATCCTGCTTGATTTGATCCAAAATAGGGGTAGGCCTGCTACAGGCCAGCAGCATGCAAGTTGTGAAAATTAAGAGAAAGATGCGCATTCAATAATTCTACTCTTAAAATGGATACTTGACCTATGATGTTTGTGGATGATGAATGATGTAATATCTTTTAAATCGCACATTTGTAAAAATGTGACCCGAATAATATTCGTAGCGCCAAGCTTTTGAGCGGAACACATTAGTTAGAAGTACCGAAGTCGCTATGATTCCGTGGGCTTGAAAAATGGACAGGAAGCCCATTTTCACAACGCGTTAGTGTTGCCCGAAGGGAGAGGGATACGCCTACAGGGATGTAGGTGGTAGAGCAACGCAGGAGCAGTTGCCGAGGAGTCCCGAATGAAATCCGTTGGATAAGGCCTTTGAATAAAATATATCAGTTTAGGAGAGGTACCGAAGCGGCCATAACGGCGCGGACTCGAAATCCGTTGGGGGCGCAAGCCCCACGAGGGTTCGAATCCCTCCCTCTCCGCCA
>Ga0316192_10001156_pt1 | contig 19489 bp, 14 predicted proteins | sample MerIslwburrow_MG_FD_204931 | JGI IMG/M metagenome (GOLD analysis project Ga0316192, IMG submission 204931) | Coastal sediment microbial communities from Maine, United States - Merrow Island worm burrow | ecosystem: Environmental > Aquatic > Marine > Coastal > Sediment | place: USA: Maine...
ATCAATCACTGGCTCCGACAATACAATCACGTTCGCCCACATCATGCCCTCGGCATGCGTCCTCCAAGACCCGAAACGTTATTAGAGAAACCGCCGAAAGGTGGTACAGCCGAAGGGGGCTAGACAGGATTGCGCATCGCCGGAGGCTAGGGATGCCCCCGGCCCGGCTCAAGCCGATTTGCTCTGACAATACTCAGCCACGTCAACTTGCTGTATTTATTCGCAATTACCTTGCGCTCCTAAGGGGCCGTAGGGTTTGACTTTCGCTCAGCCTCAATTGACAGTTTTGTGTGCCGTCTGTTCGACCGCACGTCATGCTTTTTCACCGCGTTTGTTCATGACGTTTACGTACCGATAGAATTCCCCCTGACACCAAAGCTGTCGAGCCAGCTGAGTATAAGTCCACGGAAGCCAATGTATTCCCGATATACATAAGGTTTATTGAGCAATGATCGTGAAAAAAATAAAATCACGCGAACAACGAAATAGCCAATTTGAAGATGCAGTGAATGGTGCGCTAGACGCGATTATTATCATTGATAGTGACGGCGACATAATGGAATTCAATCCAGCCGCGGAGTCCATATTCGGATACCAGAAAGAAGATGTTGTTGGTAAGAATATGGGTGATATTATTGTCCCAAATCAACATAGAAGAGCACACAAAGAAGGAATGCGTAGATATATAGAAACGGGATTTGGGCCGGTTCTGAATACGCATTTAGAATTAACGGCTCTGCATGCGTCGGGTAAGGAGTTTGATGTTGAACTTGCAATCACTACAACGCGAGGCGCCGGAGGAGAAATATTCATAGGGTATCTTCGTGACATCACGGAACGAAAGATAGCTGCCGTGGAGCTCCACAAGGCGAAGGAGCGTGCTGAGATTGCAAGCAAAGCGAAGTCGGGCTTTCTTGCGATGATGAGCCATGAAATACGCACGCCGCTCAATGGCGTGCTCGGCATTCTTGGCATGCTGAAAGACAGTGGTCTCAATGAAGAGCAGGAGAGGCTGCTCAAGATCGGTCGCGACTCAGGCCGCTCACTTCTCGGTCTCATCAACGACATTCTCGATTTTTCCAAATTGGAGGCCGGGAAGTTCAATCTCCAAAGCGTGTCGTTCCGCACAGAAGAGCTTATCAAATCTGTGTACAGCCTGATTGGTCCTCAAGCAAAATCGAAGGCTTTGGATCTGAAATGCAACATCGGCTCCGACGTTCCAGCCGTGCTCGTCGGCGATCCTGATCGATTGCGGCAGGTTCTATTGAACCTTGCTTGGAACGCCGTGAAGTTCACATCCGCTGGGTTCATCAAGCTCAATCTTGATTTGGCCGATAGAACCAAGGAGCCGCCCACCTACCGCTTTTCGGTCGTCGATAGCGGTGTCGGTATTCCGAGTGATAAACAAGGCGATATTTTTGCTGAGTTCGAGACCTTGGATGCGAGCTACTCCCGAGAGTTTGGTGGGACTGGGCTCGGCCTCGCAATCTGCAAGTCTCTGATTTCAGCGATGGATGGCCGTATCGGTGTCTTTAGCGAGAAAGACAAAGGGTCGACGTTTTGGTTTGAGGTCGCTTTGCAGAAAGGACAGCATTGGGCGATCCTGAAGGACGACGACGTTGATGAGTTACCGGCGACCTCTGCCATCGCGGGCGTCCATATTCTCGTTGCGGAGGACATCATTACCAATCAGCTCATCATAACGGCTATGCTCGAACGTATGGGCTGCGACGTCGATGTCGTTTCCGATGGCTCCGAGGCCGTCCGGAGCATGACGCTACGTTCCTATGATGCCGTTCTGATGGACGTCTCAATGCCTGAAATGGACGGCTTGGAGGCCACGAGGATTGTCCGCGCCAGTGGCGACGAGAACGCCTCTGTCCCGATCATCGGCGTTACGGCCTATGCATTCGACGAGGACCGGGAGAAGATCTTGGCTGCCGGCATGGACGAGGTGATTCCCAAGCCAATTTCGCGAGCGGCTCTTTATCAAGCGCTTTGTGAGCAAATAGGCCGAAGGCGGGCGCAATCGGAGCAGCGCAATTTGGCGTCGAGTGACGGGATAGAGGGGCTGGACCTTGAGGCGCTGCAATCTGTCCTGGCGAGCTTGACGCCAGATGCTGTCGACTTTGCCCTCGATAGACTTCGTTCAGACATTGAGAAGCATACTTTGCTGCAGAATGCTGCGGCGAAAGACAAAGATCCAAAGGCTTTCGAGCGGGCTACGCATGCGATCAGCGGCGTAGCCGGGGTCTTCGGCGCCAGGGAGCTTGAGGCACTAGCCGGCAGGGCAAACGCACTCATTCGCGAGTCTCAAAATGACCGCGCGTTCGAACTGTCATCTGATGTCACAGACGCGAGTCAGCGCTTTCTGAAAGCGGTCGCGTTGAGCACAGAGGCGCTCATTCGCAAGGCAGGCGATGCTGAAGAAGAGAAACGCCGAAATGAGTGATTCCGTATTGATTGTCGAGGACGTGGCATCAATTGCCACAGTCTACCAAGCTTGGCTCAAAAAGGCCGGCATAGCCGCTCATTGTGTCGAAGACGGAGCGTCGGCAATGGCCGAATTGCGCAAGGGGTCTTATCGCCTTGTGCTCCTGGACCTTCAACTCCCCGACACAAACGGTCTCGAAATTCTAGACGCAATACGAGCCGAGGACCTCCCTGTCTCTGTTGTCGTCGTGACCGCCAGCGGTTCCATAACGACTGCCGTCGACGTCATTCGGGCTGGCGCTTACGATTTTATCGTAAAGCCAGCTGCTGAAGAACGCTTGGTGACAACGGTAAAGAACACCCTAGACCACAGAATTCTCGAGACCGCGGCGAGAGAAATAAAGGAAATCTCGGGCAAAAAGCAGCAACTTGGTTTCATCGGATCCTCGCTGCCAATGATCGCCCTCTACAGAACGATCAAGGCTGTTGCAAGATCGACCGCAAGCGTTTTTATCACTGGTGAAAGTGGCACGGGGAAGGAGTTGTGTGCGGAAGCGCTGCATAAAAACGGTCCGAGGCGGAACAAACGCTTCGTGGCTCTGAACTGCGCTGCGATTCCCGACAATCTTATTGAGTCGGAGATCTTTGGTCACGTGAAGGGCGCGTTTACGGGCGCAACGTCTGATCGAGACGGTGCGGCTGTGACCGCTGACGAGGGGACGCTGTTTCTCGATGAGTTATGTGAAATGGATCTCGGTCTGCAGTCGAAGCTGCTGAGGTTTCTTCAGACCGGTGAGGTCCAAAAAGTGGGGAGCGACCGCACCAAGAGAGTCGACGTGCGCGTTGTCTGCGCGACCAATCGCGAGCCTTTGCGAGAGGTGGAGGAGGGGCGCTTACGAGAGGACCTCTATTACAGGCTTCATGTCGTGGGGATTCATCTGCCGCCCCTCAGGGAACGGGACGGCGATATTGTCGAAATCGCGGGGCAGTTTCTCAAAAGCGCAAGCAAGGAGGAAGGCAAGTCCTTCGAGACTTTGTCTCAAGATGCGATCGATGCGTTGCTCTCACACAGTTGGCCGGGAAATGTGCGTGAACTGCAGAATGTCATTCGCAACGCCGTGATCCTCAATGAAGGCAATGAGCTCACGGCGGATATGCTGTCGATCTCGCCGGCCGGGCCGCAAGCACGCGTCCGGAGCGAAACGCGGAGCGAGGCCGGACAGTATTCCGATGCGGGCAGCATTGAGATTTCTCTCGGCGAGCCTTTTGCTTCGATAGAACGCACTATCATCGAAGCAGCCATTTCTGAGTGTAATGGCAGCATTCCGCGCGCTGCCGAGCTTCTAAAGCTCAGCCCATCGACGATCTACAGAAAGAAGGAAGGCTGGGCCTAATCAGGACGTTGCCCTTTCGGTCTGCTCGATACGCTTATGCCGCCAGTTGCCGGGTGCCGACCTCGAGAAGCAATTGCTCGAAAGTTTCCCACCAGGTCTTCACGGGGCGAACCTCGTGGGGCGCGCCGGCCAACCAGATTGCTTCGGCAAGAGGCCGGTCGTTGCCGCCCTGTTCAATTCTATCGCCGAAAAACATCAGCGCTTGCGCCATATCGTCTGCAAGAAGCTCGTCGAACACGACCGACTTGTTCCAGCCACGCGGTGCGATGTCGATACTAATCTGCCCACCTGACGATGCCTCATAGGGAACCGCCGCGGCGTTGATCTTCGCGACAAATCGTGCCCGCTCCTTGGAACTCTTGTCCCACCCGAAGTAGTCGTCCCGCTGTGCAACGGATGCGTTGCGGCCGACGGTCGATACGTTCAACATTCCGGTGCGATACTCGATGTGATTGCCGAACCGTTCCGGATAAGAACTTTGAGCCACGAAGTTTTCGCATAGTTCGACCAACTTCGCCGGGAATTGGTGAGTCTTGCGAGAGACGCGCTTGCCACGTTCCCAACGCTCGGCACCCGAGCAAGGGAAGACGGCCTGACACGCGTTCAGGATCTCATCGGGAAGCTGCTCCTGCAATTTGCTCAAGTCGCTTCCCGATACGAGAACGACGGACCGGTGTTGTGCGAACTCCAGGAAGAACTTGGCGAATACCGCTTCGATGGCTTGTCGTGGCGCCGTTAGCGTTCCATCGACGTCGAACACATAGGTCTGTTTCATCTCTGCCTCACGCTGCGTGCTTGTCTGCGTCTGGGAGGACATCTCCGGCGTCGCGGCCATAAACGTCCTCGACGCGAACAATGTCGTCCTCACCAAGGTAATCGCCGTACTGGACTTCAATTATCTCCACCGGCTCGGTGGTCAGGTTCTCAAGCCGATGCACAGCGCCCTTGGGAATGTGCACTTGTTCGGCAGCCTTGAGCTCCTTGACCGTGTCGTCAACGGTGACCGTTGCGATCCCCGATACGACGACCCAATGTTCCTCCCGGTGGTAGTGGTACTGAAGTGAGAGGCGTCCGCCGGGGCTGACGCGGATCTTCTTCACTTGGTGAGAGTTGCCGCGGTCCAAGCTGTCGAAGCGTCCCCAGGGACGGTCCTCCCCGCTATGTCCTTCGACGATCTCGGGTTTGCGCGCTTTTATCGTCTCCACCAAGGACTTGATGCTCTGCGAGCTATTGCGCGACGTCACGAGGACTGCGTCCCGGTTGGCGACGACCACGACATTTTCGATGCCACAAACGCCGACGGTTGGTCCGTGAGATATGGCCAGCGAGTTCTCCGTATCCCGGCACACGACGTTCCCCGAGATAAGATTGCCATAGCCGTCATACTCTCCCTGCTCCCACACCGCACCCCAGGAGCCAAGGTCTGACCATTTGGGGTCCATGGGCACGACGGCCGCCTTGCGGGTCTTCTCCATGATTGAGTAGTCGAAGGAGATTTTCGTCAGCGAAGAGAAAGCCGCGGGCTCGGGATAGAAGTTGATGCCTTGCCACCGCCCGTCATGCACGGCGTCTTGAACGCGGTCGAGCATCTCCGGGGCGTGCTTTCGTGCTTCCTCGGCAAGGACCACGCTATCGAACATGAACATGCCCGCGTTCCAGTAGACGTTTGTCTGCTGTATCAGCGATTCCGCATCAATATGGCTGGGCTTCTCCAAAAAGCGGGAAATCAGAAAGCTGCGCGTATTGATGACGGGGCTGCCAGCCCGAATGTAACCGAAGCCGGTTTCAGGGCGCGTCGGTAGCACACCGAACGTGACAATGAACTTCTCCTTTTCGGCCACGTATCGGCCGGCATCAATGGCCGAAGCAAATGCTTCCGTATCTTCGATGAGATGATCCGATGGCATGACCATCAGAACACTGTCGTCATTGGCTGCACACAGCTCGTTGGCGATGAAGATGGCCGCGGATGTGTCACGGCCGACCGGCTCGCAAATGATCATGCAGGCGGTCGTTCGCAGTTCGGCGAGTTGAGCTTGGACGGTTTCAACATGACGCTCACTCGTCACGATGACTGGCGCATCGAACAGGTCGATGCGGGCGAGTCTAACGATCGTCTGCTGGAACAGGCTGAGCGGCTGCCCAATCCGACAAAACTGCTTGGGCAGTGATTCCCGCGATATTGGCCAAAGGCGCGTGCCGGAGCCACCGGCGAGAATAACGGGTCTAATTTTTACTTTTGTCATGCTTGCCTCCGTGACGACAAAAAAGATCAGCGTGCGTCACATCACAGCAAGCGCTGGACCACTTGCACCAAGGCCCGCGCCAGGCAGCTCGATAAGTCATTGTTATCAAGGCTCTGCGGATTCTCCTGCTTGGTCGTACCGGTCTTAGTCAGTCGGCAACAGGCCCGTCAGCTTCCCGAAATGCAATGAATGCCTTCGCATCCTGCAAAGATCGCGGGCTCTACTGGGAATAGAATCAATTAAGTCAGACGCTTAGAAAGTGGCATGGGCCTTGCGGACGTAGATGCGCAGGAGAAGATCTATGAAGATCGTTCGCGAGAGACCATCGGACAAGAGGTACCACCAGGTCACAGCACCGTTGGTAGTCGAATTGCCGTGGGGCGAGCGCCGGAGGGTGACACAATGGAGCCTCGGCGGGCTTCTTCTGGAGGGGCTTTCTGGGAAGTTGCCGCAAGAAGGCGAGACGCTGGCCCTCAAACCCGAGCTTCCATTTCAAGGTTTCGACATATCGTTCGAGGTGAGCGCCAAGGTCACCAAGGCCGACCCTGAGACCGGGACGCTGGGCGTCGAATTCGTCGAGCTGACGGAGAGGGCGCATGACCTCCTCGTCCACTTCATCGACGATCTCGTTCGAGGCAAGATGGCGACGGTTGACGATACGATTTGCCGGATCGACGTACCCGTCACCCCGATCTCGACGAAGCCAGATCCCGAGCCGGGCGACGGACAAAAACGGCGCTGGCCGATCAAGACGATACTCATGACCATCTTCTACGTGATCCTTGGATTGTGCGTCTTCGGCTATCTCGGCGTACTCATCTATGGCATGACGATGCGGCTCGAAGTGAAGTCCGCCGTGGTCTCTACGCCGGTGTCGACCATCAAGATGCCCGTCGATGGCAAGATTGTTCCGGTTCGTATGAAGACCGGGGCACAAGTGCGGCGCGGCGACATTATCGCCCGGATCGAGAACGCGCAGCTTCTGAACGAACTTGAGGACAAACGAAACGATCTTCAGAAGGTACGCGAAATGTTGGAGCGGGCGAAGGAAAAGTTCCGCATCCAGAAGAGCCGGATGGCGATGTACAAGGTCGTGAAGCGCACCGACCGGAAAATTGCATTGGCCGAAGTCGAGACAGCAAAAGAGGCTCTCGCCGCGGCAGACAATGCTGTCGAGAGAATGAGCGCTCTCCGGACCAAGGGTTTGGTCACGGCCCTGAAATACGACGACGCAATCAGTGCACGCGCCGAGGCGGAGGCTCGTCTCAAGAAGGCCGAGAGCGAGCTGGAACGCGCATCGACCCTCAATGCTGTGTCGGACCGCGTCTTTTTCAACAACAAGGAGTTCGTGGCGGACCTCGACATGCTGGCGCTCGATGTCGACGAGGCAAGCGCGGACGTCAATGCCGCCTATGCAAGCTTGGAGGCGACAGAAAAAGCGATCGAACGCCTGGTGATCGAAGCGCCGTTCGATGGACGGATCCTATCGGTGTTTCAGTCCGGCAACGTACATCTCATCCGCAATGAAGAGCTGTTGGCCATCGAGAAGGACGACAATCCGACCGTGCTGGCCTACCTCACACAGGACGAGGTGTTGTCCGTCGGGCTGGGGGATCGCGCGAAAGTCTTTATCCCCGGCCTACAGCGCCATCTCGAGGCGAGCGTCACCAAAGTCGATCGGCGCTCAAGCTACATCGATCTCGAATCTTCCCAGCGACAGTGGAATGACCGGACGGAGAGAACGGCATTGGTTTCGCTGAATATCCATCTCGAAGGCCAAGAGCGTGACGATGTCAGCGCGGGTTTGCCCGCCGTCGTCATTTTTCCGAAACGCTTCACGAGCGACGTCTATCAAGGTTTCAGTTCGGGCGTGAGCAAGCTCATCGAGGGTAGTGGCGATGCACAGCCAAGTTCGATTTGATACGGCGCGCACGCTCGACGAGCCGACCGACTGGCCGACCGGCTGGAAAAAGTGGACGCCCACGGCGCTGCTGAAGATCGCGATCTATTTTGCGGTTTGCATCGCGTTCTTACTGAGCTTTCCAAACGCCATTTTCGATCCCGAGGTTCAAACGATTACCTTCACGATCGGACTCTTGGGCATCTGGCGCTACGGCTGGTGGTTCGCCCATGCGATCCGTGCATCGATCTATGCGCGTCTTGTCTATCCGAAAATGAAGACGCGTTGTCGCGAGGTTTGGGACGCGGGCTGGCGGCCGCGGCACATGCACTTCATGATGACGACCTACCGCGAGCACCGCGAAATCACCGAGATGGTGGTCAGGTCCGTGATCCGCGAAATCGTTGCTTCGGGCGTTCCAGGAACGATCTGGCTTGGATCCTCGGATCTCTACGATGAAGACATCATCAGTGATCTGCTTCGACGGGAAGCGTCGGATGTGGACGTGACTTTGAGGATTGTTCGCCAGAATGTCCCAGGAAAGCGAGCCGCAATCGGGCTCGTCCTGCGCGCTATGTGCCGGTTACCGGTTCTGGACAATGACCTCGTCTGCTTCATGGACGGCGACTTTGTGCTGGCCGAAGGGGCCGTTAGCCGTTGCATGCCGCTGTTCCATCTCTATCCCGAGCTCCAGGCATGCACGACCGACGAGGAGGTCATCTGCATCGGGCCTCGGTGGATCGAGACCTGGTTGAAGATGCGTTTCTCGCAGCGCCGTCTGGCTATGCAAAGTCACGCGCTTTCAGGTCGCGTCCTCACGCTCACGGGCCGCATGTCCGTCTTCAGAGCCAAGAATCTCAAGAAAAGAGAATTTATTCGCCTGTTAGAAGCGGATCATCTCACCCACTGGCTCTGGGGCCAGTTCCGCTTTCTGTCGGGGGATGACAAGAGCACTTGGTACTTCATGCTGAAGAACAAGGCGAAGATGCTCTATGTGCCCGACGCACTCGGCTACACGATCGAGGTCATCGAGGGGTCCGGCATGGACCGCATGGTGCAGAACTTTCGCCGCTGGTCCGGCAACATGCTCCGCAATGGATCTCGCGCCATAAAACTCGGGCCCCGTGCCATGCCCTTCTTCATTTGGTGGTGTCTTGTCGACCAAAGGCTGTCGATGTGGACGATGCTGGTGAGTCCAGTTCTTGCGGTCTGCGCGAGCGTCTTCGTCGGCTTCGCGTATCTGGCCTCCTATATTGCCTTCATTGCCCTGAGCCGAATGCTGCTCTCGCTCGTCCTGTTTGCCTATTCTCGCAAAATCGAGATGGCTTATCCCTGGATCCTTTATCTCAACCAGCTGATCAACGCGTCGGTGAAGGTCTACGCCATCTTTCGCCTCTCGAAACAGCGCTGGTCGAACCGCGGCAACCAGACCGCCGGCGCCGGTGTCGGTTTGGTTGATCAAGCCCGGTCGGCCATGGCGGCATGGTGTACGACGATCGCGGTCATACTGCTGTTCCTGTTCACCGCGCACTACGCGGGGCTGGTGCCCGTGCCGACGACGACACAATTCGCTGACGTCGCGAGCGTGCGATGACGCGCGTGTCTGACTCTCGGTCACGTAAGCACGACCGAGCCGTCCTGCTCTTGCTGGCGGCCGCGACCCTATTGACATGTAGCGTGGCGCATGGAGCCGGCGCGGATCGCGGATGGCTCATTACGCAGACCGCCACGGGCTTCAGCTTTGACACGTGGACTGGGATCGCAAAGCGCAAATCCGACGCGCGAGAATCGTTGGTATCGGTCTCGACCGTGGGCGCGTACACCCAATCCCAGTACTGGGAGCCGGGCGCCTTTCGCCCCACGATCACGGTCAACGGCGCCAAGCTCGTTCATGGGCTCGATATTGATGATGTTTCCCGCTTGCGCTCGATCCGTCTGGATAAGGGCGGCTCCCTTGTGTATCTGCGCAGTCAGAAGGGGCCGAAGGCCACGGTTGATCTGGTCCAGGATGGCAAGGTCATCCTCCAATGGCCGCGCCGGACCCGCGCCTCTCTAGTCTCTTACGAGCGCGATGCTCTCGTCGTCTCGGTGCAGGACGACGCGCTGAACTATGTGTTCTCGCGCATTCCACGGGATAAAGATGGCCGTTTGATCGCCGCCGACCGTGTCGAGATCGGGCGTCTCGCCGGCTGCGCCTTGCTGTCCGCCAAGTCGTTGGACATCGGCATCGCCCTGCAGGTCTTCTGTGACGCGAAGAAGGGCAGCGATGTTTATCTCCTGCCCACTGACGAACGCCGACCCGTGCCGATTGCCGACAGCGACAAGGACGAGACTCTGGCTTATGGCCTCGACCGGTCTGTCCAAGGAAAGATCCCGGTTCTGACGGTCTCAGGGTCTCGTGATGCGCGACACACCTTTCACGCGATCTCGGGGTTGCTGCTGAATGGGCTGGGGGAGCCGGGTGCGGTCGCAAGCGACGAGGCAGGGTACCAGAGCTGGAGCCAAGCCTACCGGACGGAAGCGCTTTCCGTTCTCTATCAAAAGACCGGTCACGACGTGTTCTCCGCCCTTGCAAGGCGCGCTATGCGCGGGACGTTGTCTACCCAAAACCGCCATCTTGGAACTCGTGACTCCCAGAATCCAAGCTGTGGCTGGAGCTCTCGCATCTATTCGGAGGATCATCGGACGCCCGTTTCCTTGATGATCAATCAGGCGATGATCATCGGGAGTTTGGTTCGCGCGTGCCAGAACCTAGGCAATACCTGTCCCGACGATATACGCCGGCAAATCGGGAGAACGGCGGTCTGCGCGGTGCGGGCGCAAGAGAAGAATTACGATCCCGAGAGCGGATTGTATCGCATCCCTTACGGGATCAATTTTCGTTACGACGGCATCTGGGCACCCTGGAACTGGCAGATGGCTTGGGCCTTCGTTCTTCGCCAGGCCGCACAGATCGTCGACAAACCGACATGGGAAAGTCGTGCGTCCGCGCTGGTGCAACGCTTCCTGAAGTCATGGGAACTCTTGGAGGGTGGGGCGCTGTGGCGCTACTGGCCGCCTGAGTACTTCGCTGGATGGACGGAGCAGGACCGGGTTTCGGCGAGCAAGCCATCGAAGACGAAGGACCGAAACGCCAACTACGAAGACATCGCTCATGCCGGCATCAGCTTGCTCGCGCTGAGACAGATGAGCCTCGACCAAGAGCGCGCATCCTCTATTCAAGCGCGGTTGGACATTCTCTTGCGGGACGGCTTCATGCTCCCTCAGTTTGTCGATGGTGGCGGCGCCGCGAGCCCGCGCTGGTTCCCGGGCTCAGGGTGGGATGCGTTCGCAACGGATGAGTTCCGGGACCGTTATGCAGCGCTCCTTCCCAATGCAACCTCTGGGGATCGGTTGCTCGCCTACGCGAACCTTTACCGACCGGAAGAACCGTTTCAGCTCGATTTGGAGCTGTTGTCGTGCGGCGTGTCTGGATGCGCGAAAGCCAAGGCATGGCATTTCGATTCCATCGACGACTTCCTCGACAAATCGCCGTTGTTTTCGATTGTGCGCGTCGACTAGCGGCTTTGCAGAATGCCAAGCCGGAGCCCCAAATTGCGAAAGTGCACCGAGGATGCGAGCGGAGATGTTTATCTAACTAACTGTTATTGAAGTAATAAACGCTTTGGCACGGCGCTTGAAATGATGACGATAGTTTCATTCGTCAAAGGTTTCGCACCATGCACGCTCTGACAGCGATCGATGAACTTCGGGGTCGGGAATCCTTTCCCCCAATCGCTCATGTGCGCCCCACGCCCGGCGACAGCCGGATCCGGGATGCCATCAAGCTGATCCGAAAGGTCGGCGGGAACAGGATCGGCTTCGTCGGCCTGGCCTGCAAGACGTGTGCTGACGGCCTTCGCGAAAGTCCGATCCTCAATGTCATGACTGCTCTCGCGGAAGAGGGCCTCAAGGTTATGGCCTTCGACCCCGCGATCCGTGCCGAGACACGCTTGCACGACCCGTTGAGCCGCAGATGGAGCTTCTATTCTCCGCTCGATCGGCAGCTGCCAGGTCTTCCCAACACGCTGTGCGCCAGTGCGGAGGATGTCATCGACGGGTGTGAAACGCTTGTCGTCACGTACCACACCAGGGATCTGCAGGCTCTGATCGCCGCGCGGCAAGGCCGCTTCTATCTCATCGACCTCGTGGATCTCTTCGCTGAGCAGCCGCGCACGTCGACGCGCACTGAACGCCTGACCTGCTGCCGGCGCTCGCAGAAGCCTCATTAGGACGGAGTGCCACGATGAAGACCAGGAACACACTTCCCATGCGCTATGTGGCCGTCTTGCTGATCGTGTCGGTCCTTGGAGCGGTGCCGATCCTTTTCAACTTTGTGGTGGATCCGTTCAACATGAACAGGTTGTTCGATCTGGATCTCGACAAGGAAGAGATCAGCGTCAAGGCGCACTATCCGCTGTTCAAGATGATTGAGTACCCGCGCAAAAAAAGCACGCATATCATTCTGGGCGACAGCCGTAGCCGTGCGCTTCGGGACAAATACTTCGAAGAGAGCGGTTTCACGGGCGCCTACAACTTTGCCTATGGCGCCGCAACGATCCCGGAGATCTACAGCACGTTCGAGTACCTGCGCGACAATGCGGATGTCAAAACGCTGATCGTTGGCGTGCCGCTCAGGGCTTTCGGGGTCGATCACCGTGGCAACATGAACCGAGTGCCGGAGGCGATCAGATTGGCTGACGCGCCTTTGCGCTACTACGCGAGCTGGTTTGTTGCAAAGACAGGCTGGGCCAACGTCGATGACCGGTATGGCCAAACGATCGATCAATTCGCACGGTTGATGCCGCGGCTCGTCAGCGCGGCAAAGGCCGATGACCGGTCCGACTGGACACTTGACGATCTGCTCGATCCAAACGTGTGCGTCGAAAACTGTCCTCTGCCAGAGGTCTTGGACGGTCCAGGGCACGCCAAGCTGGTGAGGCCCTTCAAACTTGGCTTGGGCCTCGGGCCGTGGACGACCGTTTGGCAACAGCAGGAGATTGACAGGACGCTGCCGAAGCAGTTCGCGCGGCAGGTGGAAAAGAATGCGGCCAACGATTGGCGCGGGTTCCGGTTCTCCGAGGACCTCTGGGCGAAGATCGAAGAAATTGCGGCGTGGTGCGATCGTGAAGGCATCCAGCTGCTGTTCTTTGTGCCCCCGACCATCGTCGAGATGCAGCATCGGATCGCGGAATTCGGCGTTGCGGATGTGAACCAGGCCTATCGCGGGCGTCTGGCTAAGCTCGCGCCCGTGATCGATTTAGACTTCGACAATGCGCTGACCCGGGACCTGCAGAACTTCAAGGATGCCTATCACTTCAATAGCAAGGTGGCGCGCGCCATCGTCGCCGAGCTTGTTCAGCAAGTCGTCCCTTCCGACCGGCGCGACACACGTTCATGGGGTGCGAATAACCTCGTCCGCTGTCCTCTGGGCGACGAGACCGCTGTCTCCGCACAGATCTACGACGGGCTCACGATGCGCGAGGGGGTCAACTGCAGGATTTGGACGTCGACAGAGGCAGACCCGTACGCGCTCGAGCTGACGCTCGATAGTCTCGTTCCTAGTGGCGCAGACAGTTGCCGGATCGGGAGTAAGTCAGATGCCTAGCCGCAAGATACAGATCGCAATCATCGCAGCCGTGTGCATCACGCTTGCGGGTTTCTACGGCGCGCATGTCCTGGGGTCCAGGACCCAGGCGCAGAATGCCGAAGCGAGCGCACCGGTCGATCACAAGGCTCAGGAGCGTCTTTCGCAGGCGGAGGCTCTGCAGGGGCGGAAGAAGTGGTCCGAGGCCAATGCTTTGTACAGGCTTCTTGCGGCCGACGGCCATCCTGTCGCGATGTACGGACTTGCCCGTGCCTATAAATACGGCTGGGGCGTGCCGACAAACTTGGAGACGGCACGTGACTGGTTCAAGAAGGCCGTGCGTTTCGACTTCGCCTATCGCGGTGAGGCCGCATACGAGATCGGCCGGCTCTATCAGCGCTCGGCCGGAGAGAAATGCGATGAGATTGCCGTCGCCTGGTTCAACAGGGCGCTGGCGTGGCAGTTCGACAAGGCCCATGTGGAGCTGGCCTATCATCATCGATATGGCGTGGGCGTGGATCGGGATCCTGACGCGGCGCTCTATCACTTCAAGAGGGCCGCTGCAGCCGGTGAAACGTATGCCACTCTCAAATACGCGCAATGGCTCCTCAACGGCGGTGACGGCATCGAACCGAACGAGGAGCGTGCTCACTATTGGGGCCGGCGCGCGATCGAGGGCCTTGTCTCGAAAGCCGGGACCGGCTCTGGAAGCGCGGCCAAGACGCTTGGGCGACTCTATCGGGATGGGGCCTTTGTAGACCCGAGCACGCCGGAGGCGGAGCGTTGGTTTCGCCGATCCAGCCGCCTCGGTGACACCGGAGGTATGCACGAACTCGCACTGCTTCTGCTGCGGAGGCCCAACCACGAAACCCGCGTGTTTGAGGCATTGGAATTGCTGCGGCTCGCATCGGAGCGGGGCCATGGGGGCGCCGTCACGATGCTGGGACGCCTGCATCTGGCCAAGTCATTCGGCCTGTCCGAAACCGAGGCCGTGTCGTTCTTTGAGAAGGGTGTCGCGCTTCGCCATCCCGGCTCGATGGAAGAGCTGGCGCGCCTGCTGGCGCAAGGCCGACTGATTGGCCAAGACAAAGAGCGCGCGCTCAGGCTGGCGCGCGACGGCGCGAAGATGGGTCACGAGGGCGCTAGGTCGCTTCTGTCGGAGTTTGAGAGCCACGGCCGAAGGTCCTCCATGAAAATCGGCAAAACCTGAGAACGAGTCGCGGCAATCGTCACTTCCGCGCATGAGACGAGGCGAAGACAATGGTTTTTAGTTCACTCGAGTTTATCTACCTTTTTTTGCCGATCACGTTGGCTGGCTTCTTTTTGCTGCGCCGCTTCGATACGGAGCGCGGCATTATCGCCTGGCTCATTGCCGCGTCCCTGTTCTTTTATGGATGGTGGAACCCCTGGTACCTTGTCCTTCTGATCGGATCGGTTCTCGTCAACTACGCCCTGCACCGGCTTCTCGTCAGGCACAGAAGTCCCTCGATACTGGGGCTCGGCATTGCCGCCAATATTCTGGTGCTCGCGTACTACAAATATGCGGACTTCTTCATGTCGAACGTGAATGCGCTGACCGGGCTCGAATTTGCGCTCGCGGGAGTCGCGCTACCACTGGCAATCTCGTTCTTCACGTTCCAGCAGGTTTCATTCCTTTACGACACCTATCGTGGGGACTTGGTGGAGTGTGACTTCCCTCGGTACGCACTTTTCATCGTCTTCTTTCCGCAGCTCATCGCAGGTCCGATCGTTCTGCAAAAGGATACGATTCCTCAGTTCACGCTCTCGGTATTCAAAAATCGTATGGGGGTCAATCTGTCGGTCGGGTTGACGCTCTTTGTGATCGGTCTGTTCAAGAAGATCGTGCTGGCGGATGGAGTCGTGCCCTACGTGTCGACTGCCTTCGGTCTTGCCGAGACAACCGAAGGCGTGCCCGTCGAAGCAGCGTGGATCGGCGCGCTCGCTTATACGTTCCAGATCTATTTCGATTTCTCGGGGTATTGCGACATGGCGCTCGGCGTGGCGCGCATGTTCGGCATCCGGCTGCCCATAAACTTTAACTCACCCTACAAATCCAAGAGTATTGTCGAGTTCTGGCGCCGCTGGCACATCACGCTCTCTCGCTTCCTGCGCGACTATCTCTATATCCCGCTCGGCGGCAGCCGCCATGGAGCCGGGCGCCGTCACATCAATCTCATGGCCACCATGGCCCTTGGCGGCCTGTGGCATGGCGCCAGCTGGACCTTCGTGGCCTGGGGTGGGCTCCATGGCCTCTATCTCGTTGTGAACCATACTTGGTCGCGTCTATGGGGCCAGTCCTCAAAACCCGCCGTGCTACCCTCATGGCTCGGCAATGGCCTTGCGCAAACGCTCACCCTCTTGGCCGTCATTGTCGCCTGGGTATTCTTCCGTGCCGAGAGCTTCGGTGGCGCGAGCAACGTTCTTGCTGGCATGACGGGGCTCTCGGAGCCCCTGGAACCCAAGCTGTGGGAGTCGTTGTCGCAAGACACACTGATGATCTGGCTGCACTTGGCCGCGCTGACTGCGATTGTCTTTCTGTTGCCCAACTCGATCGAGATCGCGCGGCGGTACGGACCTGTTCTTGCAGATGGGGCTGAGACGGTTAAAAATTCAACCGTGGCGCAACACATTGCTTGGCGCCCCTCGCCAGCCTGGGCGGCAACGATGGGTCTCGGCTTCTTCGTGGCCCTGGTTCAGCTATACAGGATGGAAGACATCACGGAGTTCATCTACTTCAACTTCTAAGAGTCCGGATCGAAGGAGGTCTTGATGGGGCGCGAGGAGTGGACGGTCGTTTCGGCTGAACAGGTTTACCAGAACGATCGGGGTCTAGTCGTCAGCCGGGAGGAAGTGCGGCTCCCCGACGGCCGGACTATTCCGGACTTCTACCAGGTACGCATGTCGAGCCACGCGACCATCTACGCCACCACGCCTGACGGTCTCGTGGCCTGCATACGCCAATACAAGCACGGTCCCCGTGCCGTTGCGCTGACGCTTCCTGGCGGTTTGATCGATCCAGGAGAGGACCCTATCGAAGCGGCAAAGCGAGAATTGTTGGAAGAGACGGGCCTGACGTCAAACGTGTGGACCTCTCTGGGCAGCTTCACCATGGCAGGCAACCAGGGGATCGGTACCTCACATCTCTTTCGTGCCGACCATGCCGAACCTTTGCGTGCGCCGGACCCCGGGGACTTGGAAGACATGGAGCTGAAATTCCTGTCTCCCAAACGTGTTCTGGCGGAATTGGATTCCGGTGGGTTTCCCATCATCAGTCACGCTACAGCGATCGCCCTCGCCAATCTAAAATCCTAACTGCGGTCCTACTGCATGGGACTGACACGCCCGCCGTTCGGGCGGTTGAAGTTCGTTCGGCCGTCGCCACGCCCGCACGGTTCAACGGATATCGCTAAGTCGCCACGTCGCGAATTGCAGTTTGCAATACGGGTCTTTGCAGGTTGGCAAACCGCACTGATGCGCCTCAGACCGAGCCTCCTGCTAACAACCGGTATAATATACTAAAAAGCTATGGCTCCAGTTTGGCATGATTCTTGATGTTGTTTGTTCAGGACAACTTCAACCCAATGGCAACATCATGAATGACCTCGCTCGCAACTTCGAAATCTATGAATCCGTAGAACCGGCGATCGTTCGGCCGGCGCTGCGTCATCTTCCTTCCATCTCCGTTATCGGCCTCGGCTATGTCGGAGCGGTCTCCACTGCGTGTCTGGCAAAGCTTGGCCACACCGTGATCGGATGCGATGTGGATGAGATCAAGGCCGGCCAGATTGCACGCGGCGAGTCTCCGATTCATGAGAAAGACCTCGGCGAGCTGCTCGGCTTGGGCGTCGAGGCGGGCCTTGTGACCGCGACAACCGACGCCGCCGACGCGGTCGTCAATTCCGACATGACCTTTGTCTCGGTCGGCACGCCGACCTCGCCCGATGGCGGCTGTGACTATCGCTACGTGATCTCCGCCGCGCGTGAGATCGGCAAAGGCCTTGCCCTCAAGGACGCGTATCACGTGGTGGTGATGCGCTGCTCCATTCCTCCGGGTACCACCTTGAATGTGATGGTCCCCGAGATCGAGGCCGCATCGGGTCTAAAAATGGGTGAGGACTTCGGGGTGTGCTTCAATCCCGAGTTCCTGCGCGAGGGGACCGCGATTGCAGACTTCGATATGCCGCCTAAGACCGTGATCGGTGCCAACGACGAGCACGCGGCAGAGATGCTGGCAAGCGTTTACGCGCCGGTTGACCCGAACGCGATCGTCACGTCGATCGAGGTCGCCGAGATGGTCAAGTATGTCGACAATGTTTGGCATGCGGCAAAGGTTTCCTTCGGCAACGAAGTAGGCCGTATCTGCAAGCCGCTCGGCATCGACAGCCATCAAGTGATGGACATTTTTGTCCAGGATACCCAGCTCAATCTGTCGCCCTATTATCTCAAGCCGGGTTTTGCCTATGGCGGGTCCTGCCTGCCCAAGGAAGTGCGTGCTGTCGTCCATCTCGCCGATCAGCTGAACGTCAGCACCCCGCTGATCGATTCTCTTGGCAAGACGAACGCGCAGCAGATCCAGTCGGCGACCGACATGCTGATCGAGACGGGCTGCGAGCGCGTGGGCTTCCTAGGCCTGGCGTTCAAGTCCGGCACGGACGATCTGCGCGAAAGCCCGATTCTGGAAGTCGTGAATGCGATGCTCTCAGATGGCCGCGATGTTTCCGCTTGGGACCCGGCGATCAATGCCGAGACCCGCGTGTCGAACCAGTTCGACTATGTGCGCCACATCTACCCGCATCTTGAGCCGGTGGTGGATGCTCTGCCGAACATGCTGTCCTCCAGCCCGGCCGCGGTATTGGACGAGGCCGACGTGGTTGTGGTGACCCAGGCGACGGACGCAATCCGCCGTGCGGTCGCATCGCGCCTCGGCAAGGTTCGCATCATCGACTTGGTCCGCCTCTTCCCCGAGGTGCCGGACGTCGAAGGCTACACCGGCATCGGCTGGTGATCTGAGCCCTCGGTTCGCAGAAACAACAATGCACATTTTTGAAGAGTTTGAACGTGAGTGTAGATACTGAATTCAATATCTCGTCTGTGCTCGGCACGAGCCAGGACGACACGCTAATCGGTACCGGCCGTTCCGAAGTGCTTTCAGGAGCCGGCGGTAACGACGAGATCCAGGCCTTGTCCGGTAAGGGGAAGGTGTTCGGCGGCACGGGCAACGACGTCCTGTACGGTCAGGGCGGCAAGTCGGCTCGAGAGGAGATCTGGCACTTCACCGAGTCGACTTGCCGCCCGGATCGGCGATTACGAGTACACATTTGTGAGTCAGCCCCAGGGATGGTTCGGGCCGAAGGTCAAGTTGGACTGGCCGGGAATCGTAAATCTGCGCCTCTATCCATTCGAGAAGATGGGCATCGGGGATTCTTTGTACGCCGCGAACTGGTAGACATTCGAGTTCTGGCGGTTCGTCTTCGTACAGCCGGAGGTAGCCAAGCTGGCAAAGACAGCGGTGGAGTTCCCGCCCATGCAGTCGGGCGCGAGCTTCAACCTCGAAGCAGTCAAGAAGCAGGTTGAGAGTGCAGTAGTCGGCTAGACGGGCCAGTAGCGGCTTGGCCCGCTGCTTGGCGGGCGGCCTGTGATGATCGCTCGTCTTCTTTGCCAATCAATTGCGAGTTGGCGGTCCGACGACTTCCGCTTTTGGGCAATTAGCGGGCATGAAGTCCGACGTCGGGCATGTCCGTTTTAAGCTGCCCATTCAACCGATCGCCGCAACACACTGTGCGAATTTCTCTGCTGGTGAGTGATACTGCAAGGTCTTTCTGGGCCGCTCGTTGAGCTCGCGGGCCACGGCGTTCAGCCTGGCCTGGCT
>Ga0316192_10001157_pt1 | contig 19489 bp, 26 predicted proteins | sample MerIslwburrow_MG_FD_204931 | JGI IMG/M metagenome (GOLD analysis project Ga0316192, IMG submission 204931) | Coastal sediment microbial communities from Maine, United States - Merrow Island worm burrow | ecosystem: Environmental > Aquatic > Marine > Coastal > Sediment | place: USA: Maine...
TAGTGGGTTTGCCGGGCCGTGGGCATGCAGACGGATATTGACCAGTTCAATGGCTTGTTGCAGTCGATGGCCGTAGCGTTGTTGATGGGCCTGATGAAAAGCTTCGTGGCATTTGTCTAAGGCTTGCCAGGCGATGTTGAGGCTAAAGGCCTGGCCGCAATAGCGCAGGTCGAGTGAGCGTTGCAGACTGATTTGATCTGCGCTGATGCCTTCGCTGGCCAGTGCATCTAAGGCCTTTTTTTCCTGTATCTGGAATTGGTGCTCAAGCTCGGTGCTGTCGATTTGCCCCAGTGGTGTGGCGATGGTTTGTGATAGCTCACGACTGCGGCGTGCCACCAGCATGCCGAAGGCCGATAACACGCCGCCCTGGATTGGCACCAGTGCCTGTTTCATGCCCATTGCCTCGGCCAGGGCGCAGACATGCAGACCGCCGGCGCCACCAAACGGCATCAAGGTAAAACCCTTAGGATCAACACCGCGTTGGATTGAAATCACCCTGAGGGCCTGGCTCATGTGTTCGTTGGCGAGACGGATAATACCGGCGGCGGTCTCTTTGAGCCCCAGTTGCAGTTGTTTTGCCAGTTTGCCAATCGCTGTGTTGGCGGCGTCAACATCGAGTAACATCTTGCCGCCGAGAAAGGCGTCGGGCCGCAGCCGGCCTAGTACCAGATTGGCGTCGGTGACGGTGGGCTTCGTGCCGCCGCGACCATAACAGGCCGGGCCGGGATCTGCGCCAGCCGATTCAGGCCCGACCTGCAATAGTCCGCCGTCATCAATATAGGCAATCGAGCCACCACCGGCACCGATGGTGTGCATGTCGACCATCGGCACGGCGACTGGATAGGGGCCGATCTTGCCTTCGTTGGTCAGCTTTAGATCGCCATCGATCAGGGCAACGTCGGTGGAGGTGCCGCCCATGTCAAAACTCAGTAATTGTTCTCGCCCGGCCAATTGGCCGATAAAACGCGCCCCCGCCAGACCGCCAGCCGGGCCGGATAACAGCATGTGTACTGCCAACCGACCAGCCTGATCAGCCGCGATGGTGCCGCCCGAACTTTGCATTACAGCAATCGGTGTTTGTGGCAGCGCATCACGCAGCCGTTGCAGATAGTCTTGCACCAAGGGGCCGACCCAGGCGTTAAGCCAGGTGGTGATGCCGCGTTCGTATTCTTTGTATTCGGGCAGGATTTCGGATGAGCGCGATGTAAATATGCCCGCGGGAATGATCTTTTCGATGGCCTTTTCGGCGCGGTCATCAATAAACGAAAACAGCAGGTTGATGGCCGCCGCTTCGGGTTTGAGTTGCTGTAGTTGTTGTTGCAGTTGCCGTAAATCTTCATCGCTCAGAGGTTCAAGCAGCTCGCCATCGGCAGCAATACGGCCGCCCGTTTCCAGACAAAGCTCGGTGGCTACCGGTGGCGCGATGGCATCAGGTTGCAGATTATAAAGTTCACGCCGTGCCTGGCGACCGATGCTGAGCATATTGCCGTGGCCGCGATTGGTGATGAAGGCGGTGCGCACGCCCTTGCCTTCCAATGCTGCATTAGTGGCGACGGTGGAGCCGTGAATGATAGTCAGCTCGGCAGGATCAAGCCCCATTTCCTGAATGCCGAGTAGAATGGCCTGCTCTGGCGCCTGCGGTGTTGAAAGCCGTTTGTGCAGGCGTAGCGACTGGCCGTCGAACAGAACGAAGTCGGTAAAGGTGCCGCCGGTGTCAACGCCGAGTAACATCTGTTGTTCCTTTCTTATAGAATTGCTTTACTGTGCAATGTTGTTTGCGCAGATGTGATTGCGAAAAGATTATACGGTGTGGTTTGAGCCCTGTCGTCGAACAAGGGAATTTGAAAAAAGATGACATCAGAAAATATATTGGTGCAGGTTGATCAGCTCAGTCGCTTTTATGGCCCGTTACGGGCCGTGGATGAGATTAGTTTTGAGGTAAAAAAGGGTGAGGTGCTGGGGTTTCTTGGGCCTAATGGTGCCGGTAAGTCCACCACCATGCAGATCCTGAGTGGCAACCTGGCCCCCAGTGCCGGGCGGGTTTTGATTAATGGTATCGATCTGCTGGATCAACCGAAGCAGGCCAAGGCGCTACTTGGTTATCTGCCCGATCAGCCGCCGCTGTATCGTGAACTGACGGTGGATGAATACCTGCTCTATTGCGCCCGCCTGAATCGTATCCCGGCGGCGCAGCGAAAAAGTGCCCTGGATGTGGCCAAGCAGCGTTGTGGTCTGACCGAGGTGGGCAGGCGTCTGATTGGTAATCTGTCCAAGGGCTATCGCCAGCGCGTTGGTATTGCTCAGGCGATTATTCATTCGCCGGCGGTGGTGATTCTTGATGAACCGACGGTTGGGCTTGACCCGATTCAGATCCGTGAGATCCGACATCTGATCAGTGAATTGCGTGATGAGCATAGCGTAATTCTTTCGACCCATATTCTGCCAGAGGTGCAGGCCATCTGTGATCGGGTGCAGATCATCAGCAAGGGACGCTTGGTATTGAGTGACAGCATCGCCGGTCTGCAACAGCGCATGCGTGGTGAGAGTCTGTGGCTGACCTTACGTCAGCCGCCGGAACTGGTGGCGCTGGAAAAGATTGTTGGCGAAGGCCAGGTTGAGTCGCTCGGCGATGGTCATTTTCGTATTCATGCCGAGCAGCTTGAGCAGCAGGCCGAGCGACTGGTGATTGAGGCTGTGGCGCAGGGTTGGGGTCTGTATGAAATCAGGCCGGAGCGGATGAGTCTGGAGCAGATCTTTGTTGATATTACTTCCAGTGAATATGGCATGGATGCAGAGAGGTTGGTGTCATGATGGCTTTTACTATTGCCGGGCGTGAATTGCGCAGCCTGTTTATTTCGCCGCTGGCCTGGTCGATCCTGGCGGTGGTGCAGTTGATTCTGGCCTATATGTTTCTGACCCAGCTGGATCTGTTTATGGCGCTGCAGTCGCGTCTGTTGGGAGTGGCAGGGGCGCCGGGTGTGACCGAGATCATTGCGGCACCGCTGCTGGGCAATGCCGCAGTAGTGCTGTTGTTGGTGGTGCCGATGTTGACCATGCGGCTGATAAGTGAGGAGCGTCGTGCCCAGACCCTGAGTCTGTTGTTCTCGGCGCCGCTGTCGATGAGCGAGATTGTATTGGGCAAATTTCTTGGGGTGATGGGTTTTCTGTTGATCATGGTGTTGATGATTGTGCTGATGCCGTTGTCGTTGCTGGTGGGCGGCAGTCTTGATCTGGGCATGTTATTGGCTGGAACGTTGGGTTTGGTGTTGTTGCTGGCCAGTTTTGCGGCGCTGGGCCTGTTTATGTCGACCCTGACAGAGCAGCCCACCATTGCAGCGGTAAGCAGTTTTGGCGTGCTGCTGCTGCTGTGGATTATCGACTGGGCCGGCGGTAATAGTGGTGCCAGTCAGGCCAGTGAGTTGTTTGCCTATTTATCTCTGCTGCGCCATTTTGAATCATTGTTGAAGGGCGTGTTTGATAGCGCGGATGTTATCTATTATCTGCTGTTTGTAACCCTGTTTTTGGCGATGAGCATTCGTCGGCTCGATGCCGATAGATTGCAGCACTAGGAGTTTGCGATGAAGGTTACGACAGGCTCAAAAAGACAAATCCGTTGGCAAAACCTGCTGTTCGTTTTGCTGTTTGTGCTGGTGGTTGGTTTGCTGGCCTGGCTCAGTCAACGCTATCAATATCAGGCTGACTGGACCGCCAATAATCGCAATACCTTGTCGGCGGCGAGTGTCTCGGTGTTGGAGCAGATGCCGGAACAGATTACGGTAACTGCCTTTACCGTCGATTCCGGTGCCATGCGTCAGCACATTGCCGATCTGCTGGGGCGTTATCAGCGTTATAAAAAATCGCTGTCTGTAGAAATTATTAATCCGGATACAGAGCCGGATAAGGTGCGTCAGCTGGGTATTACCGTTGATGGTGAATTGTTGTTTGAATATCAGGGCCGCAGTGAGCTGGTGACTGAGTTGAATGAACAGAGCATTACCAATGCCTTGCAGCGTTTGTCGCGTGCGGCAGAACCCTGGATTGTCTTTGTTGAGGGACATGGTGAGCGTAGCCCGTTTGGTAAGGCCAACCATGATCTGCAGGTCTGGGCGCAGCAACTGGAGGCCAAGGGTTTTCACCTGCAGGGGCTAAATCTGGCGACAGCGGCATTGGTGCCGGACAATGCCAGTGTTTTAGTGATAGCCGGGCCGCAGGTGAATTTTCTGCCGGGCGAGGTCAAGCTGATCGAGAATTATATTGCCCGTGGCGGCAACCTGCTGTGGCTGGCTGATCCTGATGGTCTGTTTGGTCTGGAGCCGTTGGCGGAGCAGTTGGGGGTAAGTTTTGAACCGGGGGTGATTGTCGATCCGACTGCGCAGATGTTTGCCATCAATGATCCGACCTTTGCCATTGTTGGTGACTATGGCCTGCATCCGGTGGTGAGTGGTTTTGAAGTGTTGACCATTTTTCCGCGTGCTGCCGGTGTGGCGGTGGAGCCACAGGATGGCTGGCAGGCCGATGGTTTGCTGTTTACCACTGAGCGCAGTTGGTCCGAGACTGGAGTGCTGGCAGGTGAAATAGGTTTTGATGAGCTTGAAGACGTAACCGGCCCTCTGAGTCTGGCGGCGGCTGTGACTCGTAGTCTTGATAATGAGACTGTCGATGATGAGGCTGTATCCAAACAGCAGCGCATTCTGATTGTGGGGGATGGTGATTTTCTTTCCAACGCCTATCTCGGTAATGGCGGTAATCTCGATCTGGGTATGAATATGGTCAATTGGTTGAGTCTTGACGATCAGTTGATCGCCGTGCCGACCAAGACCGCGCTGGATAGTAGTTTGAACTTGTCGCGTACCGCATCGATGGTGATCGGTTTTGGTTTTCTTATCTTGTTGCCGGCGATCTTGCTGTTGAGTGGTCTGGGCATCTGGTTGAAAAGGCGGAAGGCCTGATGACAACACGTAGCTGGCTTAATGTTGTTTTGTCGCTGGCAGTGCTGCTGTTGGCTGCACTGGTCTATTTTGAACCGGGCAAGCAGCCGCAACAGCAGGTTCCGTTGCTGTCGATAAATCCTGCCAAACTGCAACAGCTTGAGATCATCCGACCGGGAACGGAAGGCGTGCGGTTGCAGCAGCGGGATGGCCAATGGTATCTGCAGTCGCCGGTTGAGATTGCCGCCGATCCGTTTATGGTTAAGCAGATTCTCTCTTTTCTGGCGCAGCCAAGTCTGCAGCGTTATCCTGCCACCGGGCTGGATCTGAGCAAATATGGCTTGCAGCCTGCCAGGGTTAAATTGCTGGTGGATGACGTTGAACTGGGCTTTGGTCGTGTTAACCCGTTGAACAGTCACCTCTATGTCATGGTTGCTGATGTGATGCATATGGTGTTGCAGAATGAAATTTCGATGTTGCTGAAGGACTGGCCTGATTATGTTTCGATCGAGCCATTGCCAAAAGAGGCCTTGGTGGCGATTGAGGTGCCGGGGCTGGGCAGGCTTGTGCATGAAGCGCAGGGTTGGCGCTATGAGGGCGATAAGGTGCCGCAGTCTGCGGATCAGTTACAGATGCTGGTGGATGCCTGGAAGACGGCCAGAGCCTTGCAGGTCAGGCAGCTGAGTGAGGTGGTGACAACAGAAAAGATTGTTTTGGAATTTGCCTCAGGGCAGGCGATAAGCTTGTCTGTAGCGCAATCGGCAGATGAGTTGCTGTTGCAGCGTGTTGATCTGGGGCTTGAGTATGTGTTTGATGTTTCGCGGTCGCAGCGATTGTTGTCGTGGTCAGCCATGGCCGATGAAAGCGATAAGTAGATGGGAGTTGTGTTGTGCCTGAGTTGCCAGAGGTAGAAACTACGCGTAGCGGGATTGCGCCGCATGTTGAAGGTAAGTCGGTTGAAGAGTTGGTGCTGCGACGGCGCAAGTTGCGTTACCCGGTGCCGCAAACGCTGCTGGTGGATTTGCCGGGACAGGTGATTTCTAAGGTTGAGCGGCGCGGCAAATACCTGTTGTTGTGTGCTGAGACCGGCACGGTGATGGTGCATCTGGGTATGTCGGGCAGTTTACGGTTGGTTGATGCTGATGTGCCAGCCGAGAAACATGATCATGTTGATATTGTGCTTGAAGGTGGCAAGGCCTTGCGGCTGCATGATCCGCGTCGTTTTGGTTCAGTGTTGTGGCTTGAGGGGAATCCGCTTGAGCATAAACTGTTGGCCAAGCTTGGGCCTGAGCCTTTGTCTGATGCCTTTGATGCTGAATATCTATATCTACGTTCACGCAAACGTAAGCAGGCGATCAAGCAGTTTGTGATGGATAGTCATACAGTGGTCGGAGTTGGCAATATTTACGCCAGTGAGGCCTTGTTTGCTGCCGGGATTCGGCCGCAACTGTCTGCTGGAAAATTGTCGCGACCGCGCTGTGAGCTGCTGGTGACAGTGATTAAAAATGTTCTGGCTCAAGCGATTGAACAAGGTGGTACTACCCTGCGTGATTTTGTCGATGGCGATGGCAAGCCAGGCTATTTTCAGCAGCAGTTACAGGTTTATGGTCGTGAGGCGGAGCCGTGTGTTCAATGCGGCTCCGCGATCAAACTGCTGCGCCTGGGGCAGCGTGCCAGTTATTACTGCCCCAGTTGTCAGCGCTAAAGGATCGGGCTTGGCGCCGCCTTATCGGTGTTGTGTTTCACTTTGACGATAACTCCATTATGCGATTGAATTAGCGTCTCAGTATTTCCTGTCAGATTTGCGAGCTGGTCACGCAACTGTTTGTTGTCAGGATTGTTCGGGTTGAAGATGATGAAATCAATCTTGCCAAGATTCTTAAACAGTTCTTCAGGTGAATCAAACGCCGGTGGGAGTGGAAACACGGGGCGTTTCATTGCCAACATAGTCCGGGCAGGCCATTCGCTGCTGGTGTAGAAATTGTTTTCCAGTGATTCGGTTTCAATCGTTAAGGTTTTAATGATTTCATCGTGTGGTTCAAGTGTGGCGAGAATGTTGCTGCTGCGGTAGCTGCGGTCACCCATCATGAATAGCATGCAGAGGATGAAGATTACTGCCATCACCAGGCCGCGTTGACCAGCAAAACTGTTGGCGCCCATGGTGTTGTTGAGTTTGATTAGTAGTGGGATGCCGCAGTAGAGTACTAGCGCCAGCATAACCATGGCCCAGCTATAGTCCGCAGCAATAAGTCCTATCAAACCAGCAAGCAAAAGCATGCGTGGCATCAGCTCGGTTAACATCTGTTTACGATAGCCAAACACAACGGCGGCAATGACTAGGCCGGGCAGGATGCCGGAAGTGTAATCCAGCGGGGTTGGGTCGCCAGGAATCCTGCCTAGAGCGGCGGCACCAAGTGTGGCAAATGGGTTGATACCCCAATCGAAGGCTGGTTTGCTAAGCAGGTAACCAAGCAGCAAGGCGATGATTGAAGCAATGCTAATGCCGATTTGCATTTGTCTGGTCTGGCGTTGATCGAGTGGCTTGTTGCGCCACTCCCAGGCCAGGGCTAATGGGTAAGCCAGTCCTGCTGGATGTATTGTAATCAGAGTGACAGCCAGCAGCAGTTGAATGAAGTACCAGCCCCCGAGTTGTTTACCAACACTGCGATAGCGATGATCCAGCCATAGGCCGAGGCCAAAGCCGAGTAACAGAAACGGCCCGGCACCAACGGCATTGATCTGCATAAAAGAGAGTGGTGCGATAAGCAACAGGCCTGATGCGAGCAGGGCCGCTTCACTATTGTGTTGTTTGCAGTGTTTGTACAATAAAGTGGCAGCGGCAAACAGAATCATTAACATGAATACTTTCAGCGCGACAAAACTACCTGGCCAATAAGCCCCCAGAGGCAGAAAAATCAGGGCGCGAAAATCAGGTGCCCCCAGAGTGACTATGGGATTTACTACCCGATCAGCAACAGTCCAGTTGAGCAGCAGGGCGCGGGCGGCGGATTCGTCGATACCATAAGAATCAAAACGTAGCATGCCAAAACCAATGACAATTCCCCCCCACAGCAGTAGCGCCAGAATTCCCCAGTAACGATATAATTTTTCTGTATTCATCAGTAATCCAATACAACAGTGTCTGCAGTTTAGGCAAAGCTGCAGATCATAGCTTAAATTAGTAGGGCTTGCATCTTGTTGTCAGGCTAGCGAAATATGATTACCTTAGTTAATATTGCGGCCAGGCTGGCGCGGTCATTTTGGTTTACTTGCGTCGGTGATGTGTGTCATGATATATATCGTTTTTAGTTGTGGTTGGGTTGGGTAAAAACAATAATCAATATTACTGCTTGGGAGGCAAAATAATGTTGCAAACAGGTCAAATTCTCACACTCTACGTACTTTGGTTTGTCTTTGCTTTGGCATTGGCTGCTTTTGTGTTGAAGAAGAATTCATAGAAGAATAAATTTTTTACCGAATTAGAGTGCTTGCCTGCAAAAATATGGGGCTGGTTCTTATCTAATTTATTGGCGTCCTGGCTGGGCTGTGTAGCTGGGAGAAGAATGTTTACAAAGACAGAATCTGGGAGGGTGTCTTTAATATGCGCACTTATTTAAAGAAATTGGGGTCAGTGTCAATCGTTGCTATGGCTGTGGTTGCGTCTTCGGCGATGGCGAGTGGAAAAGTGACCGGTGCTGATTATGGTAACGGTAAATCTATATTTGAAAATGGTAAAGGCGATACGCCTGCATGTAATTCATGTCATGGCGCTACTGGCCTTGGTGATGACAATATGGGTACGCCGCGTCTGGCAGGTCAGCTTTATCAGTTCCTGGCGAAGCAGTTGGATGATTATGCCAATGATAAGCGTATGGACACAACTATGTATGTCATGAATGCCAACGCTAAAGGTATGAGTCCGCAGGATCGTAAAGATGTATCTGCTTACTTGAATTCCGTTGGTCGTGTTTTTGCTGGTAAAGAACTTCAGGAAGCTTCTGGCGGTTCTGATATAGCTGCTCTGAAAGAGAATGGTGTTGAGGTAGGTCAGGCTCACATGGGTAAGGTGATTGTGAACTTTGGTGATGTTGCGCGCGGCATTCCTGCGTGTCTGTCATGTCACAGTCATAATGGACGTGGTGTTGAGCCAATGTATCCACGTATTGGTGAGCAGAAGTTTGTTTATCTTGTTAGTCAGTTGAAGAAATTCCGTGACGGCTCTCGTGCCAATGATCCAATGAAGCAGATGCGTGTAGTGGCTAAGCAGTTGAGTGATGAAGATATTCTCAATGTGGCTACATACCTGACTCAGGCTCCGGCAACCACGATGGGTAATAGTCGTATTCCGGTTGAGCATTTGCCATAGAGCATTGCTTGGTAAAAAACATATCGAGACACAGAACTTTTCTGTGTCTCGGTAATCAAAAAGGCGGGTTAACCGCCTTTTTTGTTCTTGGGTGGTTTTGCAGTAATTAGCTTGTGTTGGGAAGATTGAAGTATGTCCAGTAAGAATTCGATGAAGCAGGGTGAGAAGGTTCTGTTTGGGATTTTTGGGGCGTTTTTTGTTGCTGCGATTATTGGTTATGCAGTGCTTGAATTTGTTCGGATGAATTCTGATAAGCCGTTGTTTGAAGTCAAGACTCGTTATGAGTTTACCGAAGAAGGTCAGCGTGGCTCGAAGGTTTTTCGTGAGTCTGGCTGTACGGCCTGTCATCGGGCGATGCGAAACGGAACCAATATGGGTTTGTCGTTGGATGGGCTTGGTTCAAAGCGTTCGCATGAGTATATTTACTCTTTTCTCATAAGGCCGGAAGAAGTTTATGGTTCTCCAACCATAGATCATGGGTTGAGTCCGAAAGAGGCGGCTTATGTGTCTGGGATGGATGATGCGGATCTTCGGGCGATTGCTTCTTTTCTGTTTGGTCTGAAGGCTGAGCAGGGTGCGGCGTCATCGCATATGCCCCCTGAAGGCAAGTCCCAATTTATTGATAACATGTTGAAAGCCGTTGCTCCGGAAGGTTGGAAAGATAAATACCAGGATATCCGTGAGCCGAAGGATGCGGCAGAGTAGTGGAAAGAGGTGTAATTGTGTCAGATCAAAATCAGCCCTGGGCAGAAGATAAGGTTTACATTAGGTATACCCTCTGGTTTGTCTATTGTTGTATTATTTATAGTCTAATTGGTTTTTCCTGGGGTGCATTGATGGGGGGGATTTCAGAGTTCCGCCATTTTGTTGATCACCGCTTGTTTGGGAACTTGATTGTCCGTGCGCATACCCATATTAATTTATTGGGTTGGGTGGAGATGGCAATCTTTGCTGCTGTTTACTACATAATTCCGCGCTTGGTAAGGCGGCACATCTATAGTGTCAAGCTCGTCAAGGTGCATTTCTGGGTACACAATATCGGTCTGATTGGTATGGTGCTTTTGTTTACAATTGCTGGGATATTGGGTGGTACGGCGAGTGAGTTTATGGGGCCGGAAGAGGTTGAGCTAATAGTCAAGCCGTGGCTATCGGCTATGGGGCTGTTTGGCACGATGGTGCTGCTGGCTAACTGTATCTGGGCGTATAATCTAGCCAAAACCTGTTTTGGTTGGGAAAAGAATTATTAGGAGAATCGCGATGAATCGACTTTTTTTTGTTTCGATGCTGGCTGTTGTTCTAATGGGCTGCGGTGCAGCACCTGAAAATGCTTTGCAGGTAGGTTCGCAATCGCCTCATGTCAAAACTAAGACGCTGGCGGATGTGGATGGCGATTTTAGCCGGATAACAAGTTATCGTTATCCAGATGAGCGTATGTATCAGTATTCGCTGGATGTGGCTTTGGTGCAGGGCAAGCCAATAGTGCTTGAGTTTGCGACGCCGGGGCACTGCACTGTCTGTGATAAGCAGCTGCAGATGCTGAAGGGTTTGATGGCTGAGTACGGAAAAGAGGTGATTTTTCTGCATATGGATCAATATCAAAACCCAGAAGCGTTTAAAGCGTTTAAGGTGATGGGCGATCCTTGGACGTACGTGATTGATGCAGAACAGGTCGTTCAGTACAAGCAGTCGGGTCGTGTGTTGTATGGTGAATTAGAGCATGTGCTTAAACGGGTGCTTGCTGTCGAGGCGGGATGATGGCAAAGGTAGAAAGTTTTAGTCTGGCAACGGACAAACGTGGTGCCACTTGGGATGCGTTATTGTATGTGCCGGTTGTCCTTTTATTGGGCTCGTATTCGGCTAAGTCTTGGTATTCTGGAGATCAAACCATAGCTTATGTTTTGGTGTTTCTGGCGAGCTTCATATTTTTAATAGGTGCTAACCGGATACTTGGTTCGCGGTTAATGTTGTTGCCAACATCGCCGAGATTGCTTGAGCTTGCCAAAAAGTCAGTGGCGGTTACTGTTAAAGGTGGAGAAAGAATAGAGCTGGTGAAGGATTTACGTTACTTTCCTGACTATTCTGGTAAGTCGTTTGGTTTTGTTGGGATGGATTTGTCTGGCAAAAAACGTCAGTTTGTATTTCACCGAGGACAGTTTGAGGAAGAATCTGCTTTTAAAGATTTGCGTTCACATTTATCAGTTTATAAGTAGTTTTTGAAAAAGGGGTGGCTGTTCAGTTGCCCTGTCTCTGTCTTGTTTTAATTACGTTCCAGGTCATGAGTGCCATAACGCATGCGGCTAGTAAGCAGACTACGGTGATTATTGCTGTTTCAGTTTGCGGTTCTACAAGGCCACCAATAAACATGTGGATTGAATAGCCAAAAACAGTGATTCCCGCAATCGCTGCTATAGAATAAATTATAATTTCCTTCATCTCTTTAATCCGCTGTTAAGTGTTGTACTTAAATGCTTTTTAACAAAATATTGGTCAATTATACGGACAGTTGCAAAGAAAATCTGTTCGGGCGAGTGTTGTTGTTGAAAATGTGTTCGCAGCCTAAAAAAGCCTTGACTGGTTTGTGATAGGTGTGCAAATATCGCTGGTCAGAGTCAGCTTCAAATCTATATGTTGTATCCAGAAAATAAAAACCATGAGAGGGGGGCTCTTAAGGTAAGTCTGGAAGGATAAGAGGTTGGTGTTACTGAAATTGGGTTGACCAAGACTGCAATAATGGAGGGGAAACATGGCGAATAATCTAACACCGGGTAAAACCTTTATCGTAAGCGCGATCGCTGGAATAACAACAGGCATGGGAAATGGCAGTGTGTTCGGTGCGGCACTAATGTGTGCACTGGGTCGCGGCCTTTTTAGTGACTGGGGTGGCTGGGGTTCACAAGCATACGATCCAACGACGTTTATGGGCTTTATAGACTGGTGCATGATCATCTTTGGTGTGGCATTTATGGTCATCATGATGATTGCATTGAACCGTCATGGTGAGCTGGAATCAGCGGCAGCAAAATAAAGCTGACGTTTTTTTAGATTCATTTCTAAAACGACAAGTATCAATTTTTATATTGGGTTTATTTAGAGGGTGCAATTATGACAATGATCGCAACAGCTATGGGGATTATTCTGGCGTTTTTGAGTATGTGGTTCACGTGGTATCTGATGATGCCTGGCGATCACAGTTAAACTTAAAGTTTTCACAGTAATAAGTAATTAATCTTCGAAAGAAGGGGGAGGTTGTAAACCATGTTGAAATACCTATTTAAGAGAAATGAGGATATCCCGCCAGGTACGGCTGCGGTATTCTTTGGTTTCTCTTCAATCATGTGGTTCGTTATAGGTACGGGCCTTGGTTCGTTTAATGCCGCTAAGCTGGCGTTTCCTGATTTTGTTATGGGCAGTGAGTTGTTCTCATTTGGCCATATGCGTCAGGTTCACGTTTTTGCGGTAATCTTTGGTTGGATTTCCATGGCGTTCGCCATGGCGATGATGTACATCACACCAGCACTGGGTAATACCAAGCTGTGGTCAGAAAAACTGGGTGTCTGGAACTGCTTTTTGTGGAATGTAGGTCTGTCACTAGGTCTGACTCTATTGTGGTTTGGTATCTCGTCAGGTCGTGAGTACTCAGACTTTCCATGGGTGATTGACTTGTATATTGCTGCCTTCATTGCTTTGCCAATGGCAATCAATGTGTGGATGACAATTCTTACTCGTCGTACCCAGGGTATCTACACCACTAACTGGTTCTTCGGTGCTAGTGTGTTCATGGTAACCATCGTATTTATCGTTGGTAACAGCCCTGAGTGGTTTAGCTTGACTGGTTTGAGTGAAGCTTATATGACTTGGTGGTTTGCTCATAACGTACTGGGTCTGTGGATTACACCAGTTGCTGCTGCGATTGCGTACTACACGGTGCCTAAGGTTACTGGTAACCCGCTGTACTCGCATCGTATTGGCCATTTGCATTTCTGGTCAGTTGTTGTTTTCTACTCAACGCCAGCTGCGCATCACCTGATGTCTGCTCCGCTGCCTGAGTGGTTGAAGTCTTTTGCTTCGGTAGAAGGTGTACTGATTCTGGTGCCTGCAATTGCATTTGTATCTAACCTGCTGTTGACCATGACTGGTAAATGGCACATGTTTGTTGAAAATGTCGAAATCAAGTTCACCATCACTGGCGTAATGCTGGCGATTCCTCTGAACATGCAGGGCGGTTTTCAGCAGACTCGTGCGATTAACTGGTATGTACATGGTACAGGCTGGATCGTTGCGCATGCTCACTTGGCATTGTTGGGCTTCTCTACATTCCTGGAAGGTGCGGCTGTTTATTACGGTCTGCAAACACTCCTGCGTCGTAAGTTGTATTCACTGGCGCTGGCGAACTTCCATTTCTGGTTCTTGTTGATCGGCTTCGCGATTTACTGGATTTCAATGACCATCGCTGGTCTGATCCAGGGCGCGGGTAAGATCTACGAGGTTCCCTACATTGACGTCGTAATCGCAGAGCATCCTTATATGATTGCTCGTTGGATCGGCGGAACAATGGTCTTTACTGGTAACCTGGTATGGCTGTACAACATGTACATGACTGCTATGGTTGGTACGGAAATCCCAGAAGGTCGTCTGCCTCATGAGCTGGCATACGAACGATAAAATAAGTAGGGAGGAATTCAAAAGTGGCATTTAGAGAATATAAAATTGGGGCGCGCCTGTTTGGTGTAGCCCTAGGGGGCTCGATGTTGATCACACTGTATATGCCTACAGTTGATATGACATCCGTGGCTGCAACTGAAACTGGTTTGATTAAGCAGTTGTCATACGGACATATAAGTGGTTTTTCTTATGAGGATCCATTGTTGCGTGGTGATGGCAAACCTAAAACTGTGACTCTGAGCAAGGATCCGGCTACTGGTGCTGATATGGAGCCTGTCCAGGCTTACGTTTTCGAGCCAGGAGTTCCTTTTTCGAGTGGCATTATTCATCCTCGTACTCTGGGACCAGGTGTAAAGGAAGTCAGCTTGGAAAAAGGCCAGATTGCTAAAGCTAACAAGGAGGCTGGTGCAGTCTTTTTGATCCAGCGTGGCAGCTATAACGGTGAGGCATTGCATTATGTTGAAAATGCAACGGCTACTCGTGGCTGGAAGCCTGATCAGATCTTGAAGGCGGGCGGAGACGCTAATACTCAGTATGTTGGTTCGGGTAAGATCATGTTTGTTCGTGAAGGTTGCTGGTGGTGTCATACGCTACTGCCTGAGCAGACACAGGATTGGCAGTACTTTGGTATTCCGCCACGTCTAGGTGATTACAATGGTGAATCACCAACGGCATTTGGTTCAGACCGTAAGGCTCCTGACTTGTTACATGTCGGCTCACGTAACTCTTCAAAAGAGTGGATGATGATGCATTTCTTTAATCCTCGTCTGGTGCAGCCACATTCAATCATGCCTCGTTATGATTACCTTTGGGGTGATAAGGATGCTGATGGTAAGGCCATTGATTTTGATGGCTGGAGATCGGCTTATAATGAGTACGCTGAAGGTAATACATTGACTCCGCCAGACGTACCAAGTTACCAATCAAATAGTGAAATTCGCTACTTGATGGACTTTATCCTTAGCTTGAAATAGAGGGGAAAATATAATGGCATGGAAAATGGACAAACCGCTGTATTCGATGGCTGATGACGCCCAGAATGAAGCAGCGAAAAGGGTATGGGAAGGTGAGAGCCTTGGTGGTATTTCGGAAGATAACAACCGTTTGCCAAAACCTGTAATTATGCTGCTTGGTCTGACTATTATTACAGCATTTCTGATCACGGCTCCTCTCTGGGGTGCGCGTCCAACAGCTGAAATATACGCTGAGTATATTCAGATGATGGATAGCCCCTCAGTTCAGGCGATCTCTGGTGATAAGGCGAAGATGGAATACTTGGTGAGCAACGTCAAGGATACCAGTCTGAAACCATTCCAGGAGCGTCATCCGGTGGTTATGGATGATCTGCGTATGATTAAGGATCAAGTCATAGAGCTGCAACGTCAGGGTGTTGATCTGGCTGAGTACACTGTTGTTGGTGCGAATGTTGTCCTGGCGAACTTTGAGGGTGAGCTAAGGGCGGATGGCACTCGCATACGTAAACAGCCATGGTGGGATAAGGGTTATACGATTGATATCTTTTACGTGATTTACTTTTGCGTGTCTGTATTGATTGTTATTAAGCGTCTGCCTCCATTTGATTGGAAGCCTGATCACAGTGTTGCTCACTAAACAGTTACTAAGGAGATATACTAATGCTTGAAATTGATAATCCACCACTGGTAATGCTCGGTGTAATTACGGTTGTTTTCGTTGCCCCGTTTATCTATAGTTTTTTTATTGATAATTACGAAAAGAAGAAGCCAGGCATCAATACCTACGGCAGATAATAATAGTGGGCTGTTGCCCGCGTTAGTAATAAGATTTAGTGCCGCTCTCTGAGCGGCATTTTTTTTGCTGTATAATACGCAGCTGAATGGTGTAGTAGTCAGTGGGAATACAATGAATTATTTTGATGCTTTAGAAACCTTTGTCGCATTTGGCGGTCTATCTGTGCAGGCAATCACTGACGATCAATGGGGGGTTGAAGGGATATATAGTCAGCAATTTAGCGTCGGAATATTTTTCTTCCTGATGCTATGTATTGTTTTCTTTACGATTATTGCCATCAAGTTCATGAGTTCAGGTTCCAAAACCACAGCAGCAGACCCAACAGCCAAGCGTTTGAAAACTGGTGAAAAGGTTATGTTTTTTGCGATATTCCTTGGTATTGTTGCGGCAGTGATTATGGCAGTCATGCAGTTGCTACAAGGTTATCTTTTTTAAAGGAGACAATGATGGATTTAGATAAATTACCCGATGGCTGGACTATTTACGTCTGGCTGATCGCTGGAGGCATGATTATTCTGGCTGCTATTTATATGATTCGCTGGGCCAAGAATAATGAGCAATTTGATGAAGACATCAAGTACCTTGTTTTTGATGAAAATGACAAGGATAAGATGACGCCTGAGGATTTTAAGAAAAGTCAGGAAGTGCTAAAAGCCCAAATGAAGAGCCGTGAAGAGCACCTGCAAGCGGAACGAGAGCAAAATAAATAAATGCGTAAAGGTGAAAAGGGGATACTGGTTACGATTCTGATATTTATCATTGCGTTTACGATAATGAATATTTATCGCAAGGGACAGGATACGTCTCCAGACAAAGGTATCCCCTTTTACTCTACTGCTTCTGAGGATGTGCAGGAGAAGGGTGCTCAGCTAGTGCGTCAACTGAAATGCCGTGATTGTCACACCCTCTGGGGGGTAAGAAATGCAATGCAGTCGGTGCCGTCTCCTGCGCTTGATGGCATTGGTTCCATACGTGATGAGGACTGGTTGTTTGATTATTTTTCAGCTGAAGATCCTAAGCAAATCTTGCCGTCACGATTAAAGGCGGAATACCAGATGCCCTCATTTGCATATTTACCTGTTGAAGACAGGAGGCTGCTGGCAAAGTTTTTTGCTAGCCACAAGGTGGAAGATTGGTACCTTGATGAGGTGAAGAAAGTTGAATACGAAAAGCTGACAGGAAAAGATTACCAGGGTGGCGCTGAAAATGAATAGACGCTTAATGGCAATCCTTATGGGCATTGTGGCGATCGCTGCTGGAGTGTTAATTAATTACTTTTGCGATCGCTTGATAAATTATATTGCACCACCACCGGGTATACGACTTGAGTTGTTCTGGGGTGTCGCAACCTTTAGTCCATACTGGGTGTTAACTCTTTTTGTGCCGCCACTGATTGCCGGTTTTGTTGTCTCAATGATCTATGGTCTAGGCGGTAAGCTTATCTGCTATTTTGTCCCTATCATTGTCCGTGGTTACAGTTATTACCAGATGATGGGCCAAGAACAGAGCTTACCGGATGGTGTTACCCTGTTGCCTTTTGGTTATTGGATTTTAGTGTTAATTGTTGCCATCGAGGCCGCAGCAATCGGTGGTGTGTTTGGTGAAATTCTAATCAAAAAGACCTATGGTCGTCGTCCCCAGCACTTGCTCTATAAAAATGCTGTAAATAACAGCTCTTCAAACTCAGAAAACTAATGAATAAAAATGTTTCAAACAGACACCAGCTCTCAGAAGTTGAACGTCGCAAGCGTAAACGTTTTCTCAGTGCCACACTGGTAACTTGTGCTGCCATTGCTATGGTTGGTGGTGCGGCCCATGTTGTCGATATCGGTTATACCCGCGTATTTGCGGATATGCCGGGCAAGGCCGGTTATGATATTGCTGAGATGGAGACTCGTATTAGAGCGGCTGGTGAAGATATCGCCATGCATGAACGCCATGAAGCAGATAAAACTAAGATCTACCACTATTCCGAGTCAGAGTTGTTGGCTTTGGTAGGGGAAGAGCCGTGGCGCGAAGTAAATCAAATGGTCACTATTCCGGCTGGACCATTCCTGATGGGCTCAGACAGAATAAGGACTAGTGAGCAGAATCGTCCTCAGCATGAAGTCGCCTTACCTGAGTACCAAATAGCTAAATATCCGACTACTAACATTCAGTATGCCGAGTTTGTAAGCAAACAAGGCTATCGTCCGCCATTGGATTGGAAAGATGGACGCATTCCTGAGGGCATTGAATTACATCCGGTGACTATGGTTTCCTGGTATGACGCCAGTAATTACTGTAGCTGGGCAAATAAGCGCTTGCCTAGTGAGGTTGAATGGGAAAAAGCTGCGCGCAGTGATGATGGTCGTCGTTGGCCTTGGGGTGACTTGATGGATACCTCGCACCTTAATACCTATTACAGTACTGGATCAACTACAAATGTTACCCAATACCCTGCTGGCGCAAGTCCGTATGGGGTAATGGATATGGCGGGTAATGTCTCTGAATGGCTTGAGACAGATTTCTTGCCATACAAGGATTCTGTTGCTGGCGATGAAGTATTTCAGGGCAAGATTCAAGTCGCATCCACTCCAGCTGATCGGGCCATGAAGGTTGTAGATCTGGTCGGTGTTGATGCCAATTATAAGGTGTTGCGTGGCGGATCATGGAAGAGTGATCCATTTTCCACTACCACGTATCATCGTAATTTTTCATGGCCGCATTATGCCTCTGACTTTTTTGGTTTCAGGTGTGCGGCAGATGGTGTAGTAAAGGATAAAGGCTAATGAAAGATTTTTGTGGCCGCTTGGCTGGTTTTGTTTTGTTGTTGTTATTTATGCCCGCAGCAATGGCAGACAGCTATCGTTACATGCATGTAACGATCGATACGCCATGGATTATTTTTATATTTCTGTTAGTTGCGATTATGATGCCGTTTATTCTGATGGCGATCCTCTATTGGCGTAATGCTATACGTCGTAATGCTGAAGACGATGCCAAGGGTGAGAACTAAGATGGGAATGTTTGTTTATTTCAAACTGCGATTAGCGCGATTTTCTCAACTGCTGCTGTTGCCGCTGTTGCTGGTAATCGTCGCACCTGTTTCTATGGCTCAGGAATCCCAGCCAGTTGATGACAATCTGGAAGTGATGGAGGTCTTTAAGCAGGACGCTTTGGATAAGCAGATCTCAAACGAGCTGGTTGATGAAGAAAAACATAAAATCCTGTTTTATATGGGGATAGTCTTGCTGATTTTGCTCTGTACAACGGCCTATCTCGGCATCTCAATGGTAGTTTTTAATCAGGAAGTATTCGTCAAACACATGATATCTGCCGGCCTCACTGTAACCTTGGGCTTGGCTCATGCCGTAGTCGCCATTGTTTGGTTTTTCCCCTTCTAGAGTGCTTCAAGGCGTGTGGTCAATAATGCAGCCTGGCTGTAAATGGCAGGCAGTGTGACTCGCGACACATCAAACTCATTAATAACCACAAGCTCCTTTGCAAATGGGGTGGCTGGGCTTTATTTTTTTTCCGGTGCGGTTGGTCTTGCCTATCAAGTTTTGTGGGCGCGAATGTTGTCACTGCAGTTTGGGGTCAGCATCTTCGGTGTTGTCATCACTGCTGCGGCCTTTATGTTGGGATTGGGGCTTGGTGCGTTGGTGGGGGGGCGCATTAGCCAGCGCCAAAGCTCTCCCTTGCGCCTGTTTGCGATTATAGAAATTAGTGTCGCCGCATATGCCTTGTCGTTGCCATTTATTCTACGTTTGGTTGATGGTGG
>Ga0316192_10001162_pt1 | contig 19474 bp, 19 predicted proteins | sample MerIslwburrow_MG_FD_204931 | JGI IMG/M metagenome (GOLD analysis project Ga0316192, IMG submission 204931) | Coastal sediment microbial communities from Maine, United States - Merrow Island worm burrow | ecosystem: Environmental > Aquatic > Marine > Coastal > Sediment | place: USA: Maine...
AAGGCCTTTGGCGCACCCATCGCGGAGTTACAGAATACCAAATTCAAACTGGCGGAAGTTGCCACTGATATCCGGATCCACCGCTCCTTTGTGGAAGAGTGCAAGCAACTGATCATGCGCGGTGAACTCGATACAGCCACTGCCAGTATGGCCAAGGTGTCCTGCACAGAAATGCAGGGTCGTGTGGTGGATAGTTGTCTGCAGTTGTACGGCGGCTATGGCTACATGCGCGAATACGGCGTATCCCGCGCTTACGTCGACGCGCGGGTGCAGCGTATCTACGGGGGCACCAGTGAGATCATGAAAGAGCTGATCAGCCGCAGCGTGCTGGGATAGACGGTTTATAGGTACGGTTGGACCTGGTCCTCGAACAGGCGCAGGCTGGCCCATCCCCTATCCAAAGGCACACCCCCGGTGAGTGGAGCCAGGTGAAGAGAGCCTGTTTTTTCTATGCTTGCCAAGGCCTGCTCGGGAGTGAGGATGCGATATTTGCCTTCTGCCACCAGCTCCTTCATGTCGCCGGCCCTTGATTCCGCGTAGGCTCGCCGATTGGGGTGGCGCCAGGCCCCGTAAGCGGTGGCGTCGTACAACAGGAACTCACCGATTTCGCGCCAGCAGCGCTCCGGGTCCTCGCTGAGAAAGGTGGTGGCGGGCTCCCTGGGAAAAATGGTGAACCCCCAGTTAAAGTTGTGCTCCTTGCATGCAGCCAGGTAGGCTTCATCCAGCGCCGGGTCGTCGATAGCGGGACAGAACAGCAGGCCGAAGCGCGCGGCGCGCCGTGCCGCGGCAACACTGTTGCCGCCCACCAGTAACAGGGCCTGTACCGGAGATTGTGGCGCGGGGTTGAGTTGCACCTGGGCACCGCGGTAGGTAAAGGGTTTTCCTGATAGTGCCTGCACCATGACCGCAAGCTTGTCATCAAATACCTGGCCACGGCCAGACCATTCCACCCCCAGGCTGCGATACTCGACCTCGCGATAGCCCAGCCCGCAAGTCGCTGAAAAGCGCCCCTTGCTGACCAGGTCCAGCACGGCGATGTCTTCCGCCAGCCGCAGGGGCTCATGCAGTGGCACCAGCAGCGCGCTGACACTGATACGCACACGCCGGGTGGCTGCTGTCATCATTGCGGCGAGGGTTAGCGGTGCGGACAGGAAGCCGTCCTCGGTATTGTGGTGCTCGGACAGGCCAATGACATCCACCGGGTGCTCATCCGCCCAGCGTGCCATCTCGATGGCGGCATGGTAACGCTGGTCCTGCGACTCACTACACGCGGGCGAGCAACGCATGTCAAAACGCAGGACGATATTGCGTGTGGGGTCAGTTGACGCACTCATGGAAGAGTCAGGCTTCGGTGGGTTTGTCCGCAGGTTTCAGCGCCCGCTCTGCTTCTATCCAGGCGCCAATCGTCACGCCCATGTTGTGGGGGTTATAGGCGTCTTCTTCATATTTGAACAAACCCTTGCCCGCATAGTGCAGTATGGTCAGGTTAGGTTCCTGGTAGATTTTGCCATTGCCCAGGTCGCGCATGCGGTTCATGACCTCACAGATTACCCAGCCTTTGTCCTCATCTATCGAGTACCAGGTGACCGGGAAGGCGGTCATTTCGCTGGCCGGCCACTGGTTCATGGTAGCCGTGATCCAGTTGAGAATATTTTCCCGTCCCCAGAAGCGTCCGTAGTGGTGTTCAAAGTAGGTGGCATCCTCGGTGAAACAGGCTGCCCAGTCTGACCAGTCCTTGGTTATTGCCCCTTTCAGGGCAGCCTCCTGGAATTTGTCGAAGGCTTTTTCAATTTCCTTGCGCTTCCATCGTGCCATGGTGTTACTCCCTTGAGTCGTGTTCGAGAATCTTTAAGTGGTTTGAGTGAATGTCAGGGACGCATTGCTGAAATGCCATAGACTGACTTTAGCTGGAAAATACCATTGGGTTAAGCGGTGAGAATGTCGCGCCCGTCCCGCAGTAGGGGCGCGACCAAAACGAGTTACAGTAGTGGCGCGATCACCAGGCTGACAATGGCCATTACATTGATCAGGATGTTCATGGCGGGGCCAGAGGTATCCTTGAAGGGATCACCCACGGTATCGCCCACCACCGTAGCGGCGTGAGTATCGGAACCCTTGCCGCCAAGATTACCTTTCTCAACGTACTTCTTGGCGTTGTCCCATGCGCCACCGGCGTTGGCCATCATCAGCGCCATTAGCACACAGGCCAGCAGTGCTCCACCGAGCATACCGCCCAGCGACGAAGCGCCGATACCGAAGCCCACCAGTACTGGCGCAGCGACAGCGATGGTGCCGGGCAGGATCATTCGGCGCAGTGCCGCCGACGTGGCAATGTCGACACATTTTGCCGTGTCAGGATCAGCCGTGCCCTCCAGCAGGCCGGGAATCTCGTGGAACTGGCGCCGGATTTCAGTAATCATATCGAAAGCCGCCTCGCCCACAGCGTTCATGGTTATGGAAGCGATAAGGAAGGGGATACAACCGCCGATAAACATGCCCACCAACACCCTGGGGTCGGATATCTCCAGGGAAAAGCCGGGGTTGTGCAGCTCGACCGTTTCCACGAATGCGGCAATGATGGCCAGAGCCGCCAGCGCGGCTGCGCCGATGGCGAAACCCTTGCCGATGGCCGCGGTGGTGTTGCCCACCTCGTCCAGGCCGTCGGTGATCTTGCGGGTCTCCTCGCCCATGCCAGCCATTTCGGCGATGCCACCGGCGTTATCCGCTACGGGGCCGTAGGCATCTATGGCCATGGTGATGCCCACCGTGGCGAGCATACCCACCGCCGCGATGCCCACGCCGTAAAGACCGGCTAGCTCGGTGGACACGAAGATGATTGCCGCCAGGAACAAGACGGGCAGCACCACGGATTCCATACCGACTGCCAGTCCCGTAATCATCACTGTGGCGGGACCGGTGCCCCCGGATTCCGCGATTTTTATCACCGGCCTGGAGCCGGTGTAGTACTCGGTGATCAGGCCTATCGCAATGCCGCCCACCGCCCCGGCGACCACTGCCCACCAGATATTGCTATCCAGGCCCATAGCGCTCATCAGGAACCATGCAGCAGCGGCAAAAATCACCGGCGCCAGCAGGGTTCCCGTGCGCAAGGCGACCTCGGGCGCCGCGTTGGAGCGCGCACGCACGATGAGAATGCCGCAGACTGATGCCAGCAGGCCGATGCTGGCCAGGGCCAGCGGCAGGAACATCATGGCCTGTTGATTGGCCATTGTCATGGTGGAGGCAATAGCGACACAGGCGATCATCGCGCCGCAATAGGATTCGTAAATATCTGATCCCATACCGGCAATATCGCCCACGTTGTCCCCCACATTGTCAGCAATCACCCCGGGGTTGCGGGGGTCGTCCTCGGGTATACCCGCCTCGATTTTGCCCACCAGGTCGGCGCCCACGTCGGCGCTCTTGGTGAAGATGCCGCCCCCGACCCTGGAGAACAGGGCGACGGTGGAGGCGCCCATACCGAAACCGTGGATGGCATGGGTTGTTTCCGGGTCGCCACCGAAAAACCAGTACAGACCCCCGAGACCGAGAAGCCCAAGGGAGGCCACGCACAAACCCATAATCGAGCCGCCGTAAAAAGCGATCGACAGGGCCAGGTCCTGCCCGTGATTGTGGGCCGCAACCGCGGTGCGCACATTGGCCTTGGTGGCGGCGATCATTCCCAGGTAGCCGGCTACCGCAGATGACACGGCACCGACAATAAAGGCGATGCCGGTATTCGCCCCCAGTGGCGACACGAAAATACAGCCCACCAGTACGGCCGAGAACATGATCAGCATTTTGTATTCCCGGTGCAGGAACACCATGGCACCCAGGGCTATCTGGTCGCCGATGTGCTTCACGTCACCGTCACCGTGATTGTGGCGGATCATGATGTGATAGATGATGAAGGCGATAACAAGGCCTACGAGGCCCAGCAGGGGGGGTATCAAAAAATAGTCGGACATAGTCGATCTCCGCATTTTATTATTAAAGGAGCTTCCCGCATGCTACCTAACTTCCCGACGTTGTTACAAGGGAAACCCGTGTTTATGATCGCCGCTGAGGCCTCGCTAAAAGTGCGATCGCTGCTGTATCATCCCCCTCTTTCTTTAATGACAGGAATTCTCGCGTGGTTTTCCCCGAGGCATTGATGTGATCTGGGTTGTGGCGGTGCTGGTGCTGCTGGCAGGTATTACGGTTTTTTTCTTGCGCGGGCCCGATCTGGGCCAGTTCGATAACCCCCCTGGCCAGAGCTTCGACCTGGGCCATGAGCCCAGCGATGAACACGATGCCGTGGTGGCCTCTTTTGACGTGGGTTTGGGCCCGGTGCAGCGCGCCCCGCGCAGCGAGCGTCTGGCATTGATGCGCGAGTATATGGACAGTATTTCCAAGACCCAGGATTACCACGCCACGGTTACCCCGGTGGATGCCGCGGGCGTCAAGGCTGAATGGGTGCAAGCCCCCGGCGTCAGCGGCGCTCGCCGGGTACTGTATATCCACGGTGGGGCTTTTGTTATGGGCAGCCCCAAAAGCCATCGCAATATCACCAGTCGCTTCTCCGAGATTGCCAATGCCGCGGTACTGGCGATCGACTATCGCCTGATGCCGGAAAACCCCCGCATGGCGGGCATAGAAGATTGCCGAACAGCCTATCAATGGCTGCTGCAGAATGGGCCCGATGGCCCTGCAACCGCGCAGCGGGTGTTTGTCGGCGGGGATTCCGCCGGCGGCAACCTGACCCTGTCCCTGTTGCCCTGGGTGCGGGACCAGGGCTTGCGCCAGCCAGATGCGGCCCTGGCCTTATCTCCGCCGACAGACACCACCATGAGGTCCCCCAGTTTGAAGCAAAATATGGAAACTGACGCCATGCTGGGTCCCATGTTTAAAGGTATAAACCGGGTGCCGAAACCGCTGTTGTGGTGGTTTATCCTGCTGCAGAACCGCATGACGCCCCGCAATCCACTGTTGTCACCGGTCTATGGAGACCTCTCGGGTCTGTGTCCCACACTGGTGCATGCCAGTGAGGCGGAATTGCTGTTCGACGACGCCAGGCGCTATGTCAATAGAGCGGTCCAGGCGGGTAGTGACGCGCGCTTGCAGAGCTGGGCGCATGTGGTTCACGTGTGGCACATGTTTTATCCCCAACTCACCGAGGCACGGGATGCCTGGGATGAAGTAGGGAAATTTCTGCGTGAGGTGGAGGGCGAGGTTGACGATGCGGGCGAGGCAGCCCCCGGTGGAGCGGCATAATGAAACATGAAGAGGGAACATTCACCGGTGCACGGGAGATGTCAATCTATTACCAGTACTGGCTGCCGGATGACCCTGCAAAAGCCCTGGTGGTGCTGGTGCACGGTGCCGGTGAGCACAGCGGCCGCTACCGGCACCTGGCGGAAAAATTCACCGCCCGCGGTTACCTGGTGGCGGCATTGGACCACCCCAACCACGGCAAATCCGCCGGTCACTACGGTCACGTGGATCGCTTTGATGATTTCCTGCAGACCCTGGGAATATTCCACCGCCAGGTGACAGAGGCCTATCCCGACCTGCCACAATTTCTCATCGGACACAGCATGGGGGGGCTCATCAGCTGCCTCTACCTGTTACAACACCAGGACGCCTTTCGCGGCTGTGTGTTGTCCGCTGCGGCGATAAAGAGCGATATTGAGCCGGGGCTCATGCAGATGCTGCTGATCAGGGTGATGTCAGCGCTGGCGCCAAAAACCGGTGTATTGCAACTGGATGCCAGTGGCGTCAGCCGCGACCAGGCCGTGGTGGATAATTACGTCAACGATCCCCTGGTCAACCACAGCAAGATGACCGCGCGCAAGGTGGCCGAGCTGTTCCGGGCCATGGCCAGGATTCAGTCGCAGGCCGGCCGGATCAAGCTGCCCATGTTGGTGCTGCACGGCGATGCCGACGCCATGGCCTCGGCAGAGGGCTCGCGTTTTTTACACCGGCACATAGGCTCTGCCGACAACACCTTGAAGATCTATCCGGGTCTGTACCACGAGATATTCAATGAGCCAGAGCGCGAGCAAGTACTTACTAACGCCCTGGACTGGTGTGATGGCAGGGTCACAGGAACCCCGGTTTTAAGCTCCTGATTTAGCCTGGTCGTCACCTGCAGACTGCGCGTTGCCGGCCCGGACCCACTCCAGGAAACGATGCACGCCATCGATGGTGTGTTCTGTGCGCAGCGAGTGCACGGTTTCCCAGGCATGCTCGGCACCGGGCATCTCCACATACACCACCGGGTTGTGTGACACCTCGCGCAATTTATGGCTGAAGGCCCGCCCCTCGTTCACCACGGCCAGACTGTCGTGGGTGCCGTGCACCACCATGAAGGGCGGCACGTCGGGGTGGACCTGCGCGATGGGCGAGGCCAGGTCCCAAAGCTGCGGGTTCTCCTGAGGGGATTCGTACATGACCTTGCCGCGCAAAAAGCGCTCATAGACCTGGCGGTTGGGGTGCTGGTTCTCGCGCACCAACATATCGTAGACGCCGTAAAACGGGATACAGGCCTGCACCGAGGTATCGGTATCGGGGTGATCGGGCTGTAGTTCGCGGCGGTTGCCGGTTAGACCCATCAGGGCCGACAGGTGGCCGCCCGCGGAGCCGCCGGTAACTGCCACGAAATCCGGGTTCATGCCGTATTCCCGGCCATTCTCCCGAATCCAGCACAGTGCGGATTTGCAGTCGTGCAGGTGTGTCGGGAAACCCACGCTGGGGCTCAGGCGGTAGTTGGCCGCCACAACTATCCAGCCCCTGCTGGCGAGCGTGTACATCAGGGGCAGGGCCTGGGAACCCTTGTCACCCATCATCCAGGCACCGCCGTGAATTTGCAGCAGCACAGGGCAGCCACCCTCGGGGATGAACCGGGGGCGGTAGACATCCAGCTGCTGCCTGACCCCGCCTGGTCCATAGGGGATATTCCGCAGGAGTTCCACGTCCGGGCGGCGCATGGCCAGGGGGTTGCGCCAGTCCCTGAAACTCACCTCCTGGCGCATCATGGCCTGCGCAGCAGGTGGAATCTGGCTGCGATAGTTGTGGCCCAGGCCATGGGACAAGGCGTCCTCCACGGTGGCCTGCGCCCTGGTACTCATCCAGATACTCCACACCAGGCCGGGCCAGGTGACCGCCAGTATAAACAGGGCGAAACTACCCAGGCCCGATTCCAGCGCGCCTCCCAGGGCGAGCAACCAGGCGATAAAGATCTGCAGTGGCAGCCAGATCCACGCCAGTTCGGTTGCCAGCAGGGCGGTGCCGAACATGGCCCAGGGCACATCCTTGCGCTTGACCGCGCGCGGGGAGAACACCATGACCATTGAAAACAGGTTGAACAGGGCCAGCGCGGCCAGTAACCAATCCATATATACTCACACCTTTATCAGTTGGTAAGGAATGACGCTAACGCGCGCCATTCGCAGGGCACGCACTTTACACAAGCCTGTGTGCTTGTCCAAGCGGCGTGCGGCTGGCCTGGCGAACAAATTTTGAACAACAGGTCCGGGACACGTATAATCGCGCCCCCTCAATTACAATGCCCGTTGGGCAAAACAAGGCGACTGGCGGTGGAATACCAACAACAGTACGACGTGATCGTGATCGGTGGTGGCCATGCCGGCACCGAGGCCTGCCTGGCCGCGGCGCGCATGGGCTGCCGCACCCTGTTGTTGACCCACAGCGTGGATACCCTGGGGCAGATGTCCTGCAACCCGGCTATCGGTGGCATCGGCAAGAGCCACCTGGTCAAGGAAGTGGACGCCCTGGGCGGAGCCATGGCCATGGCCACGGACCGCGCCGGTATCCAGTTTCGCGTACTGAACTCGCGCAAGGGACCGGCCGTGCGGGCCACCCGGGCCCAGGCAGACCGGGTGCTGTACCGCAACGCCATCCGCGAAATACTCGAATCCCAACCAAACCTGTCTATTTTCCAGCAGCCCGTCGACGACCTGTTGCTGGAGAATGGCCGGGTGGCGGGGGCAATTACCCAGATGGGCCTGGTCTTCCGGGCGCCGCAAGTGGTGCTGACCACGGGCACTTTCCTCGGTGGCAAGCTGCATATAGGCATGGAAAACAGTGCCGGGGGCCGGGCGGGCGACCCGCCGTCTATCGCCCTGGCGCAACGCCTGCGGGAGCTGCCTTTTCGGGTTGATCGCCTGAAGACCGGCACGCCACCGCGCATCGACGCACGCAGTGTTAACTTCAGTGGCCTGGAGGAGCAGTGGGGCGACCAACCCGAGCCGGTGATGTCCTTTCTCGGCAGCGTGGCGCAGCATCCGCAGCAGCGCTGCTGCTGGGTTACCTACACCAATGAGCGAACTCACGACATTATTCGCGGGGGCCTGGAGCGCTCCCCCTTGTTTTCCGGCGTTATAGAGGGCGTGGGGCCCCGCTACTGCCCCAGTATTGAAGACAAGATCCATCGCTTTGCCGATAAGAACTCCCACCAGGTGTTTATCGAGCCAGAAGGCCTCAACACCAGTGAACTGTACCCCAATGGAATCTCCACCAGCCTGCCCTTCGATGTGCAGATAGAGCTGGTACGTTCTATTGCCGGCTTTGAAAACGCCCACATTACCCGGCCGGGCTACGCCATCGAGTACGACTTTTTCGATCCGCGCGATCTCAACTACTCCCTGGAGACCCGCGCCTTGCCCGGCCTGTATTTTGCCGGGCAGATCAATGGCACCACAGGTTATGAGGAGGCGGCGGCCCAGGGCCTGCTGGCCGGCCTCAATGCGGCCCTGGCAGCCCAGGGCAAAGAGCCCTGGTGTCCGCGCCGGGACGAGGCTTATATCGGGGTACTGGTCGATGACCTGATCACCATGGGTACTCTGGAGCCCTACCGCATGTTTACTTCCAGGGCCGAGTACCGCTTGCTGTTGCGCGAAGACAACGCCGACCTGCGCCTGACCCCACGGGGCCGTGAGCTGGGGCTGGTGGACGACGCCCGCTGGCAGCGCTTTGCGCAAAAGCGCGAGGCCATAGAGCGCGAGACTACCCGGCTGGGCGTCACCTTCGTGCACCCGGATACGGAGGCGGCGCAACGCCTTGCGCTGAAACTGGGTAAGCCGATTTCCAGGGAGTATTCACTGGCGGACCTGCTCAAGCGTCCCGAGTTGGAGTACGACGATGTGGCGTCTCTCAAAGGTGAGCCATGTGATGACCAGCAGGCGGCCCAGCAGGTGGCTATCCAGGCTAAGTACGCGGGCTATATCGATCGCCAGCAGGATGAAATAGAGCGCCTGCGTCGCTACGAGAATACCGTGCTGCCCGCTGACCTCGACCTGGATGCGGTGGACGGGCTGTCCAATGAGGTCAAGCAGAAGCTGCTGGAGATGCGACCGGAAACCCTGGCCAGGGCGGGGCGCATCCCGGGGGTGACCCCTGCGGCGATTTCCCTGTTGCTGATCTACCTGAAAAAGCGCGGTGCCCTGGAGCGTTCTACCGGCCAGCGCAAGTCCGCCTGAGTTGGACGACCAGTTAGCTACTGAGCTGCAGCGTGGTTGTGATGCCCTGGGGCTCAGTGTCAGTGCACAGCAGCGTACGCTGTTGCTGGATTACCTGTCCCTGCTGGTAAAGTGGAACAAGGCCTATAATTTGACCGCGGTGCGCCTGCCTTCCCGGATGGTGTCAAGGCACCTGCTGGACAGCCTGGCAATTTTCCCCCACATTGTGGGGCAGCGCCTGATAGACGTGGGGACCGGCGCGGGTTTGCCCGGTGTACCCTTGGCTATTTTGTATCCGCAGCGGGAATTTCACCTGCTGGACAGCAACGGCAAGAAGATGCGATTTCTTTTTCAGGTGAAAACTGCACTGGGCTTGGATAATATGCTGGTGCACCACGCACGCGTGGAGTCATTTCAAGCCCCCGAGCTGTTCGATGCTGTTTTATCCAGGGCCTTCGCTTCTCTGGAGGATATGGTGGCCGGGTGTGCCCACCTGCTGGCACCCGGGGGACACTTTTTCGCCATGAAAGGGGTCTATCCGGCGGCGGAATTGGCGCAGATAGCCGGGCAATGTGAAATAGGTGGGGTACATCCACTGGTAGTGCCGGGTCTGGCGGAACAGCGCCACCTGGTGGACATGACACTGCGCTCCCAATTGGGCGCCAACAGCACTAAATAGTAGCAGGGACTTTGCATTGGCCAGAATTATCGCGATAGCGAACCAGAAAGGCGGGGTTGGTAAGACCACCACCTGTGTAAACCTTGCCGCATCTCTCGCAGCCATGAAGAAGCGCGTGCTGCTGGTCGACCTCGACCCCCAGGGCAACGCCACCATGGGCAGTGGTATAGAAAAATACGAGGTAGAGCGCACCGTTTACGACGTGCTGGTGAATCGCGCGCCGGTAAACCTGGTGGCCCAGCACGCCGGGGAAAGCGGCTTTGATGTGCTGCCCGCAAATGGTGACCTTACCGCAGCTGAGGTTGAGCTGCTGGAAGTGGACAACAGGGAGCGGCGCCTGCGCGCGGCACTGATGGAGGTCTCCGGGGAGTACGACTATATGCTGATCGACTGCCCGCCCTCGCTCAACATGCTGACACTTAACGCGCTGGTAGCGGCGGACGGGGTTATTATCGCCATGCAGTGCGAGTACTTTGCCCTGGAAGGCTTGACCGCCCTGGTCAGCACTATTCAGCGGGTGACGGAATCCGTTAACCCGAACCTGCAGATCGAAGGGATTTTGCGCACCATGTACGACCCGCGCAACAGCCTGACGAATGAGGTTTCCAATCAGTTGCACACGCACTTTGGCGACAAGGTGTATCGCACAGTAGTGCCGCGCAACATCCGTCTGGCGGAGGCTCCCAGTTACGGCCTGCCCGCCATGCATTTCGATAAAAATTCCCGCGGCTCCAAGGCCTATATGGCCCTGGCGGGGGAGATCATTCGCCGCGAGGAGAAACTCGCTATAGCGCCGCAGACTGCTGGCGCACCAGTGGAATAGAACGGGGAGTTCTTATGTCGGCAAAGAAACGGGGATTGGGGCGCGGGCTGGACGCACTACTGGGTGCCTCCAATGCGCCACGACCGGCGGAAACTGATGGTGAGATGCCGGCGGATGCAGGCCGGGTACCCATGGCCTCTTCCGAGGACCACACCCTGAAAAACCTGCCAGTGGACCTGGTGCAGCGTGGTAAATACCAGCCGCGCAAGGACATCGACCCGGAATCTTTGCAGGAGCTGGCCGACAGTATTAAAGCCCAGGGGGTAATGCAGCCCATCGTGGTGCGGCCCATATCCGATCGCAAGTACGAGATAATTGCCGGCGAGCGACGCTGGCGAGCCACCCAGCTGGCCGGCCTGGACGAGATTCCCGCCGTGGTGCGCGATGTGTCCGACGAGGCTGCTATCGCCATGGCGCTGATCGAGAATATTCAGCGCGAGGACCTCAACCCGATCGAGGAGGCAATGTCCCTGCAGCGACTGCAACAGGAATTTGAGTTAACCCAGCAGGAGGTGGCCGATGCGGTGGGCAAATCGCGTTCGACTATTGCCAACCTGCTGCGCCTGATGAGCCTGGAGGAAGAGGTGCGTCGCCTGGTGGAGCACGGCGACCTGGAAATGGGCCACGCCCGGGCACTGTTGGCGTTGTCCGGGATGGAGCAGTGCCACGCGGCGCGCTCGGTGGTGGGCAAGGGCTTGTCGGTGCGCCAGACCGAGGCGCTGGTACGCCACGCGCTGGCGCGGAAAGACCAGCCTGAAGCGCCGCCCAGGCAAATCGACCCCAACATCCGCCAGTTACAGGATGACCTGGCCCAGCGCCTGGGTGCACGGGTGCAGATACAACATAACGCCAGGGGCAAGGGCAAGCTGGTGTTGGCGTACAATAGCCTGGACGAACTGGACGGCATACTGAGCCACATCAAATAGCACTTAAATCACATGATGTGGTGGTTTTTTTAGCGGTTACCACAAGATATTGTATCGCTAAGGGTATTTGCCCGAAATGCTCGGCAATCTGCAGCGAACGTGCAGCTAAGTGGGCGCATTTATTATGAAAATACCCGCCATAAGCTGGTTGAACCAGTCAGTTAATCCCCCTATAATGCGCGCCCGAATCGAGGATGGAACTCGTGTGGGAACTGGTAAGGAGAGTTCGCGAGGCACCCATGACTGGTGCTGAGATAGCGCGTCCTCCTGTACACCGCATTACCCTGGCTCAACTGGCCATACTTGTCCCACTTTGCCTGGTGATCCTGGCGCTGGACAAGGTGCGTGCCTACTCGGTGCTGAGCGGTGGCATGATCGCGATCCTGCCGCAGGCATATTTTGCCGCACTGGCGTTCAGGTGGCGCGGCGCCCGCTCTGCCAGGGCCATTGCCCGGTCCGGTTATGCCGGTGAAGTGGGTAAGTTCTTCCTCAGCTTTGCTGGGTTCGCTGCGGTTTTTGCAGTGGTGAGGCCGATAGATGGCCTGGCAGTATTCGCCGGATACCTGGCGATGCTCACGATACAGATTTTTGGTAGCTGGCTGCTGCTTTCACGCAGCCAGTGATTGGAAAACAGACGCAAGAGTTCCTATAGATGGCAGCTGCAGGCGAAACACAGACAATTTCCGAATACATTGTCCACCACCTGACCAACTTGACCTATGGTAAATTGCCCGCCGGTTTTGAGCGCTATGACGGCAGTGTCGTGGCTGACGGTGGCGCCTGGACCATGGCTCATGGCGGTGGCGAGGCGGCTGCGATGGGTTTCTCCGCGATTCACGTGGATTCCATGATCTGGTCCATAGGTCTGGGTATCATATTTTGCTGGCTGTTTCGCAGCGTGGCCAAGAAGGCCGAGACAGGTGTTCCCAGCGGCATGGTGAATGCTTTTGAAATGATCATAGAGTTTGTCGACAACACGGTTCGCGATACCTTTCACGGTCACAATAAAATGGTCGCACCGCTGGCCCTGACCATTTTTGTCTGGGTATTCCTGATGAACCTGATGGATTTGATTCCGGTAGACCTGATCCCCCACACATTGATGCTGTTAGGCGTGCCCTACCAGAAGATCGTGCCGTCCACGGACCCCAACATCACTATGGGAATGGCCCTGGGCATTTTTATTCTCATGCTTTACTACTCTATCAAGGTCAAGGGCTTCGGTTTTGTCAAAGAGCTTACGCTGAATCCCTTTAACCACCCTCTCTTTATACCTATCAACCTGTTTATGGAAGTGGTTGGCCTGCTGGCCAAGCCTTTCTCTCTCGGTCTGCGACTGTTTGGCAACATGTACGCCGGCGAGATGATATTTATTCTGATTGCAGCCCTGTTCAGTGCCGGTATTGCCTGGATGGTGCCGGCGGGACTGCTGCAGGTTGGCTGGGCGATTTTCCATATTCTGGTAATCACCCTGCAGGCTTTCATCTTCATGGTGCTGACGATTGTGTATCTCAGTATGGCCCATGAGGACCATTGATTTACTTTAACTTTTTAACCATTTGGTTATTTAACGCTAGGAGAAAACCATGGAATTAATCTACGTTGCTGCCGCCATCATGATGGGTCTGGGTGGTCTTGGTGCCGCTATCGGTGTTGGCCTGTTGGGTGGCAAGCTCATCGAAGGTTCAGCTCGTCAGCCAGAGCTGGCGCCCAAGCTGCAGGTGACATTCTTCCTGGGCGCAGGCCTGGTAGACGCGATCCCCATTATTGGTGTTGGTATCGCGATGTACCTGATCTTCGTCGTTGCAGGTTAATAGAGACAGTCGTAATCGGGGCCGCGGCATAATTCCAGTGGCCCCCACTAACCTGTGAGGAGAAGAGCGTGAATATAAACCTTACGCTTATCGGGCAGATGATCGCATTCGTCTGTTTCGTCGTGTTCTGTATGAGGTATGTCTGGCCGCCTATCCTGGCCGCCATGGCCGAGCGCGAGAAAAAGATTGCCGATGGCCTGGCTGCCGCTGATCGTGCCAGCCACGATCTGGAGTTGGCCCAGGAGAAAGCGGTTGAACGCCTGAAGGAAGCCAAGGTCGAGGCGGCGGGTATCGTCGACTCCGCCAACAAGCGAGCCGGCCAATTGGTTGAAGAAGCCAAGGACGCAGCAGTCGTCGAAGCCGATCGGGTCAAGGCATCTGCGCAGGCAGAGATAGAGCAGGAAGTGAATCGCGCGCGGGAACAGCTGCGTGGTCAGGTTGCTGCCCTGGTGCTCTCTGGCGCAGAAAAAGCTCTGGGTTCCGCAATCGACCATGAGGCTCACAACGAGCTGGTCGAGAAGCTGGCCTCGGAACTGTAGGCGAGAGGAAGCTATGGCTGAATTAAGCACACTGGCACGCCCCTACGCCAAGGCAGCGTTTGAGTACGCCCGCGAACACGGCGCACTGGCGCAATGGTCAGAGCAATTGACCGTTGCAGCCCTGGTTGCGACGGATGCTGGTATGGATGCGGTTCTTGGCAACCCGTCCCTGACCAGTGAGCAACAGGCTCGCATCATGATTGATGTCTGCGGCGACGCGCTGGGAGCACAGGCACAGAATTTTATTTCGATTCTGGCTTCCAATAAGCGCCTGGACCTGCTGCCGGAGATATTGTCCCGGTTTGAGTTGTTCAAGGCCAACCAGGAGAAGTCGATAGATGTTGAAGTCATCTCCGCCTTTGATCTGGCAGACGCCATGGCACAGAAACTGGCGGACGTACTGGGCAAAAAACTCGAACGCGAAGTGAAGGTCAGCACCTCCACCGACAACGACCTTCTGGGTGGCGTTTTAATCCGGGCCGGAGATCTGGTGATCGACGGCTCCGTGCGCGGCAGGCTGAACAAGCTGGCCGAAGCATTGAATTCCTAGACTCAGGACTGAGGAACAGAGCATGCAGCAACTGAATCCATCTGAAATTAGCGAGATTATCAAGTCGCGCATCGATCAACTCGATGTGTCTTCTGAAGCTCGTAACGAAGGCACCGTGGTATCGGTTACCGACGGTATTATTCGTATCCACGGGCTCGCCGAAGTGATGTACGGCGAGATGATTGAATTTGAAGGTGGCATCTACGGGATGGCACTGAACCTGGAGCGCGACTCCGTTGGCGCGGTAATCCTGGGTGATTACAAGACCCTGGCGGAAGGCCAGAGCTGCCGCTGCACCGGCCGTATTCTTGAGGTGCCGGTGGGTCCCGAGCTGCAGGGCCGTGTAGTAGATGCGCTGGGCTCCCCCATCGATGGCAAAGGCCCCGTTAATGCGGCCATGACCGATGCGCTGGAAAAAGTGGCTCCCGGCGTTATTGCGCGGCAGTCAGTTGACCAGCCCGTGCAGATCGGCCTGAAGGCGGTCGACGCCATGGTACCTATCGGTCGCGGCCAGCGTGAGCTGATCATTGGCGACCGCCAGATTGGTAAGACCGCTATCGCGGTTGACGCCATCATCAACCAGAAAGGTTCCGGCATTAAGTGTGTCTACGTTGCGATTGGCCAGAAGGCTTCTTCTGTCGCGGCTGTGGTGCGCAAGCTGGAAGAGCATGGCGCGATGGATCACACTATCGTTGTTGCGGCCACCGCCTCGGATCCCGCTGCGATGCAGTTCCTGGCGCCTTTTGCCGGCTGTACCATGGGCGAGTACTACCGCGACCGCGGTGAAGACGCGTTGATCATTTACGATGACCTGACCAAGCAGGCCTGGGCTTATCGCCAGATCTCCCTGCTGCTGCGTCGTCCCCCGGGTCGTGAAGCCTACCCCGGCGACGTATTCTATTTGCACTCCCGCCTGCTGGAGCGCGCCGCGCGTGTAAACTCCGACTACGTCGAGAAGTTCACTAACGGTGAAGTTAAGGGAAAAACCGGTTCACTGACCGCCCTGCCCGTGATTGAGACCCAGGCGGGGGACGTATCAGCGTTCGTACCGACCAACGTGATCTCCATTACTGACGGACAGATATTCCTGGAAGCGGATATGTTCAACGCGGGTGTACGCCCGGCGATGAACGCCGGTATTTCGGTATCTCGTGTAGGTGGTGCGGCCCAGACCAAGATCATGAAAAAACTGTCCGGTGGTATTCGTACCGCGCTGGCACAGTATCGCGAGCTGGCGGCCTTCTCCCAGTTTGCGTCCGACCTTGACGATGCCACCCGGGCTCAGCTGGATCATGGTGAGCGCGTAACCGAACTGATGAAGCAGAAGCAGTACTCGCCGCAGAGCATCGCGGAAATGGGCCTGTTGCTGTACGCCGCCGACGAAGGCTTCCTCAGCGATGTTGAAGTGGCCAAGATTGGCGACTTTGAAGGTGCGCTGCTGTCATACATGCACGCCGAACATGGCGAGTTGATGACAGGGATCGTAGACAGTGGTGACTACAACGACGAGATCGAGGGCACATTCAAGTCCGCGCTCGAGACGTTCAAGTCTACCCAGACCTGGTAGAGCCCGAGGACCACTAGATGGCAGCCGGAAAAGAAATACGCACCAAGATCTCGAGCATTCAGAGCACGCAGAAGATCACCTCCGCCATGGAAATGGTGGCGGCGAGCAAGATGCGCAAAGCTCAGGATCGTATGCAGCTGGGCAAGCCTTACGCCCGTCGTATGCGCTCCGTGGTTGGTCACATCGCTAACGCCGCTCCAGAGTACCAGCACATGTACATGGAAAAGCGCGAGGTGAAGCGCGTTGGTTTCCTCATCGTGTCTACCGACCGCGGTCTTTGCGGCGGCCTGAACATTAATCTGTTTAAAGCTGCAATGAAGTCAATGAAGGTCTGGAATGACCAGGGTATCGAGATTGACCTGAGCCTGATAGGTGCGAAGGCGACTGCATTCTTTAACAGCTATGGCGGTAATGTAGTCGCTGCAGTGCGCGACCTGGGTGAAGAGCCCTCGATTGCCGATCTGATCGGCGGCGTGAAAACCATGCTGGACTCTTACGAGGCGGGCAAGATTGACCGTTTGTTCCTGGTGGGCAATGAGTTCGTGAATACCATGACCCAGAACCCCACCGTTGAGCAGCTGCTTCCCCTGGAAGCAGAGGAAAGCGATGAGATGCAGCACCACTGGGACTACATTTACGAGCCCGACGCACGGGAACTGCTGGAAGGCCTGTTGACCCGTTACATTGAGTCCCAGGTTTACCAGGCCGTGGTGGAAAATGGCGCCTGTGAGCAGGCCGCGCGAATGCTGGCGATGAAAAATGCCACAGAAAACGCCGGCGACCTGATTGACGACCTGCAGCTGATCTACAACAAGGCGCGTCAGGCGGCGATTACCCAGGAACTGTCCGAGATCGTGAGCGGCGCGGCAGCAATCAGTTAAGCGATAGCGCCAGCGCAACCTGGTAATAAATTGGGCCCAGGGACTAACCCCAAGGCCAGCAAGAATTGACAATGAGATAGAGGATCCGAACATGAGCAGCGGACATATCGTACAAATCATCGGCGCGGTAATCGACGTGGAATTTTCACGCGACAGCGTGCCCAAGGTATACGACGCACTTAACGTGCCCGAAAAAGGGCTGACCCTTGAAGTCCAGCAGCAGTTGGGGGATGGCGTGGTACGCGCCATTGCCATGGGATCCTCCGAGGGCATCAGCCGCGGCCTTGCGGTGGAAAACACCGGTGCTCCGATCTCCGTGCCTGTGGGCATCGAGACCCTGGGTCGCATCATGGACGTACTGGGTAACCCTATCGACGAGTGTGGACCCATCGGTGAAAAAGAGCGCGCCTCTATTCACCGCAAAGCGCCTGCCTATGAAGAACTGTCGGCATCGGACGAGCTGCTGGAAACGGGCATCAAGGTGATCGACCTGGTTTGTCCTTTCGCCAAGGGCGGTAAAGTTGGCCTGTTCGGTGGTGCCGGTGTCGGCAAGACTGTAAACATGATGGAGCTGATCAACAACATCGCTACCGAGCACAGCGGCCTGTCCGTATTTGCCGGTGTGGGAGAGCGTACTCGTGAGGGTAACGACTTCTACTTCGAGATGCAGGAGTCCAAGGTTGTAGACGTGGAGAACTTCTCCAACTCTAAAGTGGCGATGGTTTACGGCCAGATGAATGAGCCCCCTGGAAACCGTCTGCGTGTGGCCCTGACTGGCCTGACCATGGCCGAAAAATTCCGTGACGAAGGTCGTGACGTACTGCTGTTTATCGACAACATCTACCGTTACACCCTGGCGGGAACCGAAGTATCGGCCCTGCTGGGTCGTATGCCTTCCGCGGTGGGCTACCAGCCTACGTTGGCTGAAGAGATGGGTGTGCTGCAGGAGCGTATTACCTCCACCAAGGTAGGCTCGATTACGTCTATCCAGGCGGTATACGTACCGGCTGACGACCTGACTGACCCTTCACCTGCTACCACTTTTGCGCACCTGGACTCCACCGTTGTACTGTCTCGTGACATCGCGGCTCGCGGTATTTACCCTGCGGTAGATCCGCTTGACTCGACTTCACGTCAGCTGGATCCGCTGATCATCGGTAGCGACCATTATGAAACCGCTCGTGGCGTTCAGTCGGTACTGCAGCGTTACAAGGAACTGAAAGACATCATCGCGATTCTGGGTATGGACGAGCTGTCTGAAGAAGACAAGCAGTCTGTGAACCGCGCGCGTAAGATTGAACGCTTTCTTTCCCAGCCCTTCCACGTGGCCGAGGTATTTACCGGTTCACCTGGTAAGTACGTGTCCCTGAAAGATACGATCGCTGGCTTTAAGGGCATTCTGGCAGGTGAATACGACCATTTGCCTGAGCAGGCTTTCTACATGGTTGGCGGTATCGAAGAGGCTGTCGAGAAAGCCAAGAACCTGTAAGTAGTATTCAGAGAGGCCAGCATTATGGCAATGACAATTCACTGCGATATCGTCAGCGCGGAAGAAGAAATTTTTTCCGGCCTGGTCGAGATGTTGGTGGCTACCGGGGGTGAAGGCGAGCTGGGGGTGACCTATGGTCACGCTCCGCTGTTGACCTCGCTGGTTCCCGGCCCGGTGCGCATCGTAACCCAGGAAGGCAACGAACAAGTGTACTACGTCTCCGGCGGTTTCCTGGAAATTCAGCCCGGCGTAGTCTCTATTCTCGCCGACACCGCTATTCGCGCCCACGACGTGGACGAGGCTGCCGCTGAGGAAGCGCGCAAGGAAGCGGAACACGCACTCGCCAACCAGAGCGGCGACTTTGACTACGGTCGCGCCTCCGCGCAACTGGCCGAGGCCGCCGCGCAGCTGGCCACCTTGCGCAAGCTGAAGAACCGGGCGGGTCGCGGGTAAGTAAACGACCTTGTCTGGACGAGTTACTTAGAAAGCCCCGGCAATGCCCGGGGCTTTTTTTATGGCTCGTCGCGCATTAGCGGGAACTGGAATGTGATGGGGTCTTTAGGGCCAGGCGGTCGGCCACATTGGCGTATACCCCCTGCGTTTCGAACCCCAGGCACTTCGGGTGTACACACCAATGCGGCCGACCTCCTTTCATCCTTACTCGAACAGTCACTACCTACTTCTTTTACGTGGTTCCAAGGTCGTTGGGAGAGTGCCTGAATTTCACGTCTGATCGACGCGCCCCTGC
>Ga0316192_10001163_pt1 | contig 19459 bp, 20 predicted proteins | sample MerIslwburrow_MG_FD_204931 | JGI IMG/M metagenome (GOLD analysis project Ga0316192, IMG submission 204931) | Coastal sediment microbial communities from Maine, United States - Merrow Island worm burrow | ecosystem: Environmental > Aquatic > Marine > Coastal > Sediment | place: USA: Maine...
CAATTCCACCTCGGGGAGTAGTGCCATGAGAATAATCCGCTAAGCTGTTATCGAAAGACGCGCACTCTACCATATCCCGGTGCGCTCGCCGATGGCCAAGAGGAGGCACCGCATGGACACCCGGATAGCAGACATCCACGATTTCTGGTTCGGCGAGCTGGACGACTGCGGCCTGTCTGCGCCGGCTCAGCACGCCCTGTGGTTCACCGCCAGCGAGACGACCGACCGCACCTGCAAAGAACGCTTCGGACAGGGCGTGGATCAGGCACTGGCGGGAGGCCTGCAGGACTGGGCCGACAGCGATCGCGGGCTGGTGGCCCTGGTGCTGCTGTTGGACCAGTTCACCCGCAACATCCACCGCGGCACCCCCGCCGCCTTCGCCGGAGACGAGCGCGCACTGGCCCTGTCACAGCAGTGCATCGGCAGCGGCCACTACCAGCGCCTGCCGGCCATCCACCAGGTGTTCCTGTATCTGCCGCTGGAGCATTGCGAGGACGTGGATGTGCAGGAAGAGTGCGTCACCCTGTTTGAGGAACTGGCAGCGGTTACCGGGCTGCAACAGATCGCCGATTTTACCCGCTACGCCATAGCCCACCGGGAGGTGATCGCGCAATTTGGTCGCTTTCCCCACCGCAATGCAATACTGGGACGGGAGTCAACTCCGGCGGAACTGGCCTATCTGGAACAGCACGGGGGTTTCTAGGAGCGGTACTGGGATACCGGCAGGAAATCGTAGCGGCCCTCGGTCATCTCCGCCTGCCACACGTCAAAATCGCCACTGTCCAGGTCATCGTAGGCCTGCACGATGGTCTCATTGACCTCCGGATAGGCCACCTGGCCCCAGGGACAGTCCTCCCGGGTAAAAAACCCGCAGGCCTGTGACTCCACCCCCGGCTGGCAGAAATCCGTGTCCACGGTGGCGCGAAAGGCCACGTAGACCTGGTTGATAAAGGTGATGCTGCCGGTCATGTACAGCTGTAACTGCTGCGGTGGCAGCAGGATCCCGGCCTCCTCGTGCAGCTCCCGGGCGGCGCCTGCGGCCAGGGTCTCCCCCGCCTCCAGGTAACCGCCGGGGATCGCCCAGGCGCCGCGCTTGGGCTCCAGGTTGCGCTGCACCCACAGCAGCCGCTTGCCATTGGCGACAAAGCAGGTCACCACCACCATGGGGTGGTCGTAATGCGGGGTTTGGCAGGCCGGGCAATAGCCGTGATTGCGGGTCTCACCAGCCACCACATGGGGCTGCAGCGCCGCGCCGCAATCGGGGCAGAACCTCAGTGGGGGCAAGTGTTTACTCCTATGTGCATGTCGTTTTCCCGAGGTCTTGTGGTGCACACCACCACGATGGGGACGATAGCACTTTGCCTTGGCAAAAGCATTGGCGCTATGCTTGCACCCCCACCCTGCCCAGAGGCTGACATGACAGATCGCGATTTCAAGGTACAACTGCTGCTCACCGGCAACGAGATTATGAGCGGCGACACGGTGGATTCCAACTCCGCCATGATCGCGCAGCGCCTGGGGGAGCTGGCCATAGGCGTGTACCGCAAGGTCACCGTGGGTGACGATGTACCGCTGCTGCAGCGCGAACTGGCCGCCATGGCTGCCGAGGCAGACCTGGTGATCGTCAACGGCGGCCTGGGCCCCACGGTGGACGATCTCACCGCGGAGATACTCGCGGCGGTGGCCGGTGTAAGTATCGAACAACACCCGGTGGCGGTGGCGCACCTGGAGCAGTGGTGTGGCCGGCGCAACCTGACGCTGAACGCCGCCAACATGAAGCAGGCCATGCTACCCGCCGGCTGCACCATCGTGGACAATCCCGTGGGCAGCGCGGTGGGCTTCGAGCTACCGGTAGGCAACTGCCGGGTGATCTGCACTCCGGGAGTTCCCGGGGAGCTGCGCGCCATGCTGGACGGCATCCTCGCCAGCCTGGCGCAACAGCTGCAGCGCCCGGTGGAGCGCAATATCCTGCGCCTGCAGACCTTCGGCTTGGGGGAATCCACCGCCCAGCAGATGATCAGCGACGCCCTGCCCGACTGGCCAAAGGAAGTTGACCTGGGGTTTCGCGCCGGTGCGCCGCAAATGGAGATCAAACTGAGCATAGACCGGGCGGATGCGGCAGACGCCCAGCAGCGCTGCCGGGAACAACTTGAGGCGCTGTTTGGCGACCATATTATCGGTGAGGGCGACACTCAACTGGCGCAATGCGTGCTGCAGCTACTGCGCGAGCGCGGCCAGACCCTGACCACCGCAGAGTCCTGCACTGGCGGCCTGATCGCCTCCATGCTGACGCGCATTCCCGGCTCATCCGACGGCTTCCACGCAGGCTTTGTGACCTACGCCAACGGCATCAAGCAGGCAGTACTGGGTGTAGACGAAGCGACCCTGGCGCAACAGGGCGCGGTCAGCGAAGAGGTGGTGATACAGATGGCCCGGGGCGCCATGGAGCGCTCCGGTGCGGATTACGCGGTGGCGGTGTCGGGCGTTGCCGGACCCGATGGCGGCACCGAGGAAAAACCGGTGGGCACCGTGTGGCTGGCCTGGGGCAACCGCGAGGAGATTCGCACCCGCTGTCTGTGCTGGCCGGTGGAACGCAGCCTGTTCCAGACCATGGTCGCCGCCGGCGCGCTGGATGTCATCCGCCGCATGCTGCTGGGTATCGATGAGGAACCGCGCTATTTCGCCCAGCGGCGGGCGCGCTGAGTGGGCTACTCGCCGTCGATGAGCTCGTGCTCCTGCGTTGCTGACAGGCGGTGCCACACCAGTGAGTGAAAACGCACTACCTCACCCGCCTGGTCCTTGGCGGAGAGCACCAGGGTCTGGCCATCCAGTTCCGCGTGGCGCACCTGCTCGGTGCCGGCAAAGTTGGGGTTGAGGCTCTGGCTCACGTAGTGGATGATGTCGCCGTCCACCACCCGGTAGCGGCCGGCGTAGTGAAAATAGCTGGCAAAGGCATTGGCCCGCAGTTCATCGGGGATTTTGCGAAAGTTGACGTCCTCTGGTAATTGCGGCCGTTCGTGGCGCGCAATTGACGCACTCATCCAGCCGTCGTTGGTGTACAGCAGCAGACCTTGCGGGTCCTCGCCGTAGGGGTAGGTAAAATCATCCCGGTCGGAATAGCCGATAGTCCAGGATTCCAGTTGCCAGCTGCCTTGCAGGTCTTCCTTGCTAATCATGGTGGTCTCCGTAGTCAGGGTTGCAGTTGTTCGATGGTCCAGTCACCCGCTACCTGGCGGGTGTATTCAAAGCGGTCGTGCAGGCGGTGCTCCCCACCCTGCCAGAACTCGATGCGCTGCGGCCGCACGCGGTAGCCGCCCCAGAAGTCCGGCAGCGGTATCTCGCCCTTGGCGAATTTCTCTTTCATCGCATTGAATTCCTGCAGCAGCAGCGCGCGCTTCGATACCGGGCGGCTCTGCCGCGAGGCCCAGGCGGCAATCTGGCTCTCCCGCGGGCGGGTGGCGAAATAGCTGGCGGACTCGGCCATGCTCATTTTATCGGCACGGCCGCCGATAATCACCTGCCGATCCAGTTCGTTCCAGGGAAACAGCAGGGACACCTGGTCATGCGCGGCGATATCCCGGGCCTTGGCGCTACCGTGATTGGTGTAAAACACAAAACCCCCGTCAGACAGGCCCTTCAATAAAACGATGCGTTGCCAGGGGGCGCCCTGCGCGTCCACGGTGGCCAACACCATGGCGGTGGGGTCTTCCAGGCCGGCTTTCACCGCCTGCTCCAGCCAGTGTTCAAACTGGCGCAGCGGGTCGGCATCGAGCATCTCGCGGGTGAGCCCGCCGGCGGTGTATTCGCGTCTGTACTGATCGTAGTGCATGCGACCTATGCGCCTCCAGTCAGCGGCCAGCAGGCCGGCACTCGCAGTGCCATAGCCAGGGAGGACGGAAAAGAACCTGACATAGGGGTGCGCTTCATTGTGTGTGGAGCTGCATTATAGTCAATCGGCAGTACTGGGAAAGACCGGGGCGCGCGCCGCCATCGCGGGTATCTGGGGGAAGGGATAAAAATCTCGCCAGTCCGCGCCGAACTCCCCGGCCAGGCTGCGCCCAAAGGCCGCCTGGTAGCAGTGCTGCATGGCATCCAGCAATTCCTCCTCGGTGGCCAGCTGCTGCAACAGCGCGGCTTCCATCATGCCCTCGGTGCGCAGCCGTGGACCAGGCGGCAGATCATCTCCCGCGGCCAGGGCAGCGAACATGTCCCGCCAGCGCGTTTGCAGCTCGTGTAACAGGGGATGTGGGGGCAGGGTAGTGTTCATTGTTCGGCATTATAACCGCAACCTGGCATTCTGGCGGCTGATGGCCACCAGTTGACCCGCGCTGTCCCAGAATTCTCCGTCTTCCTCAAGCACACCCCGGGTCATATGGCGTGAGAACAGGCGCGCCTGCAGCGGACCAGGTGCCGGTCGCGCCCGCACCTGCACGGTCAATTCCACCGTAGGCACCCAGTGCCGGGGGCCGTATACGGTAAATACCGGCGGGGGAAAAGCGTCGGCAAACATCAGCAGCGACAGGACATCCGGGTCGCTGCCGTCGACGTGGGACAGCCAACCATTAAACTCACCACTGCCATTGGTAACGCGTTCGCTGAACACCTCAGCCCCGCCCACCAGGCGCATCTGGGCGCGCTGGCGCAACTCGACCTGCCGCTGCGCCACCACCGGGCACTGCTCAAAGGGCGGGTACAACGGGCGCTGGCCAGCGGACCAGTCCTCGCCCTGCAGTTGGTCGAGATCGCCGTAGGCCGCGGTCACCTGGACTTTGAGCTCGCCGCCCTGGTACATCCTGGCTGTGGCAAAGCTGGTGTTACGGCTACTGCGCAGCGCTTCCACCTCGATTTCCACCGGGCCCAGGCCGGTGGGAGCGAGGTAGTAGGCGGTAGTATTGAGCGGGTCCGGGTGCGGCAGGGCCTGGCTCAGGGCGCGCCCGGCCAGGGCCAGCACGTAGCCGCCATTGGGTACCTCGCCAATACGCCAGCCCGGGTGCAACTCGCCGCGAAAACGGCACTCGCCGATCTGCTCCACGGCGGTCTCGACGGCAAACTGGCTCATGGCTTCCCCCTGTCAGCAACGTCCCATGGCTCAGGTCCACAGGAACAAACGTCGCGTATTTTGTCGATGTAAGACCTTAATGTATATACTGGGATGTACCTATGAGTTTTACGATGAATCACAGCACCCCCGATAACACCCCGCCCAGGCGCGCAAGCGGCCTGCGCCGCGGGCTGGCCCTGCTGTTGCTGCTGGCCAGCGGGCTGGCCTGGCCCGCGACCCAACCCGGCATCGAAGGGAATATTGCACAGCAGGAAAAAGCCTATCGCGATGCCATCAACAGCATCGAGGCTGTCCATGGCGCCTACGGCCCGGGCCTGTCTGAGCAAATCTTCAGCCTGGGCACCGCCCTGCAGAGCCAGGGCCGACACGAGGAAGCGGTAAAACTGTTCAAGCGCGGTGTGCACCTGGCGCGCATCAACGACGGCCTTTACAGCGCACAACAGTTACCCCTGCTGCAGGGACAGGTTGCCAGCCATATCGCCATGGGTCAGTACGCCGAGGCGGATGAACGGCAGCATTACATGTACCGTGTACAGCTGCGTACCATGGACAACAGCCAGGTGCGCACCCAGGCCCTGATGCAACAGGCCAAGTGGCAATACAACGCTTATCAACTGGGTCTGGGAGAGGCTGGCTTCCTGCGGCTGATGGCCATGTGGGACCTGTACCGCCTGGCCCTGACCGACACCATGGACCGCGAGGGCGATGAATCACCTGCCCTGCTGCCGCCCCTGCAGGGCATGCTGCAGGCCCAGTACCTGATCGCCGCCTACCAGCCGGAGGAAGGCTATTCCGGCGCCGACGACCTGGGTGCACGGCAGCAGCTGCACCGCTTTAACGCCTATCGCGCCCAGAGCTATGAGAAAGGCAGCGCGGTCATCATGGCCATCTACGATATCGAGCAGAAACAGGAAGAGGCGCTGCTACCGGGAGCAGCAACCGAAACTGTAGCTGAACCGGAATCCGAGACCGAGACCGAGACCGAGACCGAAACTGCAGCCGAATCGAAACCGGAAAAAGAAACAGAATCAATCTCATTCGCGGAAGCGGAACTGGATCAGCAGCCCGTGGCAACGACCGGGACAGCGGCCGTCCCGGAAGATGCGCAAGCACCACCGCAAGACGGCGAGGCAAACCCCGGCCTGGCCAGCGCCAGGGCGCTGGTGAGGCTGGGGGACTGGCGCCTGTGGCACGAGGAAAAAGAGCAGGCCTTACAGGCCTACGGCGATGCCATCGCGGAACTTGTGCAGCGCGATGATGCCCAACCACGGATAGAACAGATTTTCGCAGAACCGGTGGCACTGCCCAACCTGGATGGCTTGCGCCCGCTGCCACCGGCAGCGACAAGTGCCGAGAGCAATATCCTGTTAGAATTCGGGGTGACAAAAAGAGGTCGCGTGGTAGACCTGGAGCGAGTTGACGAAAACGAGGTCAACACCGCTCAGGCCAACCGACTGATGCGCAAACTGCGCAAGACGAAATTCCGTCCCCGTTTCGAGGATGGCGAACCGGTGGATACCGAGAAAATGGTCAGGGCTTATGGGATTGAATAAGGCACAGCAAAACAGCCTGGCAAAACTGGCAGCCATTGCCGGTGCCTGCGTGTTGCTGAGCGGTTGCCCCAGCGCCAGCAACCCGACCACGCCGCAAACACCCACACCCCCATCTACTCCCAGCTCCTCCTCATCCTCCAGTAGTTCTTCCAGCAGCAGTAGCTCTTCCAGTAGCAGCTCTTCAAGCAGCAGTTCTTCGAGCAGCAGTCCCAGCAGCAGTGCTTCGTCAAGCAGCCCGCCGTCTGGCAGCGAGGGCGAATCCGGCAGCTCATCCCCGGCGGGGGAGCAGGGCTCGGCGGGCGGTGAGCAACAGCAGGGTTCGGCCAGCACCGCGGGCGGCGGCGAGCGCGACATGGGCGAGTTCCCCCAGGGGGAGTTCCCCGGTGAGAGCGGTGGTGCCGGTGAACCCGGTATGCAGGACGGCGCCGGTGGTGAGTCTGGCGAACAGGCCAGTGCCGGTGAACCCGGTTTCGGTGACGGCGCCGGCAGCAGCGACAGCCTGCCCGACATGAGCGATAACGAACCCAGCCTGGAGCAGGTGCTGGGCAATGCGGAACAGGCCATGGGCGAGGCCGCGGGCGAAGCCGGCAGTGCGCCAGGCAACGCGGGAACCGGCAGCGCCGGCAGTTCCGGCGGCGCGCCCGGGGGAGCTGCCCCCGGTGGCGGTAGCGCCTCGGGCGGTGGCAGCCCGGGTAGCCCCGGCGGTACCTATGGCAGCGGTGTCCCGGGCACGCCGGGTGGCGGAACCTATGGCAGTGGCGGGCCCATCACACCCGCAGAGCAGGTGGCGATTCTGGAGGGCCAGCTGGAGAAAGGCACCGGTGAGTTCGATGCCATGATCCTGGAAGAACAGGAGGCCCAGCGTCGCGCGGCCCGCCAGAGCAATCCCACACCCTCCTCCCAGGACAGTCAGGAATCCTCGGCAGGTGGCGGTGCCAGTGGCAACAGCCCGTACGAGGGGGGCATGGCAGATGGCGGCGGTTACAGTTCCGGTGGCGGCATGGGCGGCGCCTCTGCCGGGGGTGGTGGCGCGCCACCGCAAAACACCGCCAAGTACCCGCCCCCCAAGGACATCCCCAGCGGCAACGATGATGACGTGGTGGCACGCCAATTGCGCGAGGCCGCCATGCGCGAACCCGATCCCGCAGTACGGGAAAAATTGTGGGATGAATATCGTAAATACAAGGGTATAGCCCAATGATGGCAAGGTTGAGCCTGCGACTGCTGGCGGTGATAGTGGTCACCCTGGGCCTGGGTGCCTGCGTCAACCAGTCGATCAAGAGCACCTCTGTGCCCAGCGTCAAGGGGGCGTCCACCGCGGTCGAGGAGCATCTGCTGCTGGATGTGGGCATCGCCGTATTCGACCCGGGGCTGGATGACTACGACGAAGACGAACGTGTCTACCCCGAGGTGCGCAAGGCGGAAGCCCGGTATATGCCTAACCTGTTGTCCCAGGCCATGCAGGACAGCGGCGCCTGGGGCGCGGTGCGGGTGGTACCAGACACGACACAGATCACCGACCTGCTGGTGCAGGGCGAAATCCTCTACTCCGACGGAGAGGAACTGCAGTTGCAGATCACCGCCACGGACTCCCGCGGCTACACCTGGCTGGACAAAAAATACACGGGCAACGCCAGCGGTTATGCCTACAGAATGACGACGCGCAGCACCTATGACCCGTTCCAGGCGGTGTACAACACCATCGCCAACGACTTGCTGCAGCTGCAGGAGGAACTGCGCGAGGAGGACCGGGAAAGTGTGCGCCTGGTCACCGAGCTGCTGTTTGCGCGCAGTTTTTCACCGGACGCCTTCGACGGCTACCTGGGGCAGAATCGCAAGAAGAAATACGTGGTGCTGCGACTGCCAGCTGAGGAAGACCCCATGCTGGAGAGAGTGCGCAGCATCCGCGAGCGTGACCAGTTATTCATCGACACGCTGCAGGAGTATTACGTCACCTTTGACGCCCAGATGGACGGTCCCTACCAGGAGTGGCGCAAGCTGAGTTACCAGGAAGCGGTGGCACTCAGGGAGCTGCGTGCGGAAAGTACGCGCAACCTGATCGCCGGCGGTGTGGCCATACTCGCGGGCATCGCGGGGGCCAGCAGCGGTGACAGTGCTACCACCCGCACCGCGGGACAGGTGGCTATAATCGGCGGCGGTTACCTGCTCAAGAGCGGCCTGGAAAAGCGTAACGAGGCACAGATCCATGTCGAGGCGCTGGAGGAACTGGGCATGTCCCTGGAGGCTGAGATCACGCCCCAGGTGATAGAACTTGACGACCGCACGGTAATGCTCAGCGGCAACGTGGAGGACCAGTACGCCCAGTGGCGCAAGGTCCTGGAGGAGCTCTACCGCGCTGAAGTGGGTTCCCTGGAAATGCCCGAAGACACCGTTGGCACGACTGATACACTCTAAGCTCCTGAACTAACGCGCAAGGCCCCCGCAACTGCATGTCACCCAATAACGACCCCCTACAACCCACGCCGTTTGACCTTGCGCAGCCAGACCCGGCACCCGCCACAGAGCAGCCCGGCCGCAGTCCCCAGGGCACCCCGGCCTGGGTGTTACCGGCACTGGGTGGCCTGCTGTTGTTGGCGGTACTGGTTGTTTTCTGGCTGCCCGAGCGGGTCAGTTTGCCGGCGCCCGGCGCAGAGACCACGGCAACGAACACACCGCCCGCAAGCAGAGACAACGCAGCACCCGCCGCGAAGCCATCGCCCGCCACAGAAGACGCCTCACCCTGGTCCGAGGCGCAGCTGGCAAAACTGCGTAAGGAAGCCCAGGACGTGTTGCAGGAGTTGCTGGATATCCAGTTTACCCTCGAGGAAAGCGGCGCCCGGCAGTGGGCCACCGAGGACTTCGCCGCGGCGGGGGCGCTCGCCGCCGCAGGTGACGAACTGTACAAGACCCGCGAGTATGAGGCGGCGAAAGCGCAGTACCAGGAAAGCCTGGCGGCCTTCCAGGCGCTGCAGGACAGTATCCCGGACCGGGTGGACGCGCAGCTGCTGGGCGCCACAGAAGCCGTCGAGGCCGGCGATATCCCCGCCGCCACTACCGCGCTGGATATGGCGCAGTTGATCGAACCGGAAAACCCGCAGCTGGCGCCCCTGCGCCAGCGCGTCGAGACGCTGCCGCAGTTGCTGTCGATAATGGAGCAGGCCGCCGGCGCGGAGCAACAGGGTGACCTGGCCAGCGCCGAACAGTTGTTGGATGAGGCGGTAACAATAGACCCGCAACACCAGCGCGCCGCGGCAGAGCGCGACAGGGTCAGCCTGGCACACCGGGAACAGCGCTTCAACGATGCCATGAGTGACGGCTATGCTGCACTGGACGAGAACCGCTTTGACAGCGCTCGCAAGGCCTTTCGCGCCGCGGCAAAACTGCAAGCCGGATCCACCGAGGCCGCCAGCGCGCTGCAGGAAGTGGGTGCGGCCGAGACCGCCTATCTCCTGTCCAGCCTGAAGCAAAAGGGCGGCACATTCGAACAAAAAGAGCAATGGCAAGCGGCGGTAGATGCCTACGAAACGGCGCAGAAAATCGATGCCAGTATTCTCTATGCTGCCGAGGGCTTGCAGCGCAGCCGCTCGCGGGCGCGCCTGGACAAACAGTTCCGCACCACCCTGGACAAACCCGAGCGGCTGTCGGACGTCGCGGTGGCCGAAGCTACCCAGCAACTGCTGACCCAGGCGCAACAGATCACCCCGCGCGGCCCCGTGCTTGCCGGACAGATTGAGCAACTGCAACGCCTGGTACAACAGGCCAATACCCCGGTGAACATCACCCTGCGCTCAGACGAGCAGACCGAGGTTATCGTGTACAAGGTAGCCCGCCTGGGCCGCTTCCAGCAGCGTGAACTCACCCTGCGCCCCGGCACCTATACCGCCGTGGGCACCCGCAACGGCTACCGCGACGTGCGCCAGAGCTTCACCGTCACCCATGACCGTGCGCCACCGCCGCTGACCATCGCCTGCGTGGAGCCCATCTAGTGGCGCAACAGGACAATCAGCCCCTGGCGATCGAGCCCAGCGCCTTCCAGCCGCTGGATACCACCACCGCGCCACCGCCAAAACGCGGCAACCCCATGCGTTGGCCGCTGCTGGGCACCGCCCTGGCGTTTGTGCTGGTGATGGGCTTCCTGCTCAGCGCGCGCTCCCTGCAGATCACCGTGATCGCGGAAAATCCGGCAGATGTATCCGTGTCCGGACTGGCCCTGCCCTTTGGTGAGCGCTACCTGTTGCGCCAGGGCGACTACCAGGTAAGCGTCACCGCCCAGGGTTATCACCCCATGATTACCACCGTCAGCGTGGGTGAGCAGGGCAGCCAGAACCTGGAACTGGTGCTGCTGCCCCTGCCGGGGCTGGTGAGCATAGACACCCAGCCCCCGGGAGCCAGCGTTAGCATAGACGGCGAGGTGGTGGGCAAAACACCCCTGGCAGATTTGCCGGTGGCAGCCGGTGAACACCAGTTACAGGTGGCACTGGAGCGCTACCTGCCCCGGGAGCAGCCGCTGCTGGTCACCGGTCGCAATCTGCCCCAGGGCCTGCAACTGGCATTGGCGCCGGCCTGGGCCGAGGTCAGCGTGGCCAGCCAGCCCCCCGGGGCCGACATACTGGTAGACGGCGAAGCCGTGGCGACCACCCCGGCAGTGGTGGAAATTCTGCAGGGCGAAAGCCAGTTGATTCTGCAGCTGGCCAGCTTCGCCGACTGGCAGCAAACCCTGGAACTCAGCGCCGGGCAGCCCCAGGACCTGGGCACCATCGTGCTGCAACCGGCGGCCGGCATGCTGGAACTGGCAAGCGTGCCCACGGGCGCCAACGTAACCCTGGACGGCGAGTTCCAGGGCCAGACCCCGCTGACCCTGGAAATCACCCCGGACCGCAAGCACCGCCTGGCGGTGTTCAAACCCGGCTACCGGCGCTACAACGGCAGCGTGGAACTGCCCGCAGCCGGCACGGACAGCCAGACCATCAAACTCAAGGCGCAGTTGGGAGAGGTGCGCTTCCAGGTTTCCCCCGCCAACGCCATGGTGCGCATAGACGGCAAACCCCGCGGGCGCGGCAACCAGACCCTGTCGCTGCCCGCCTACGAACACTCGGTAGAGATCGCACTGGAAGGCCACGCCACTGTGCGTCGCCGGGTGACACCGCGGCCCGGTCTACAGCAGCTGGTATCAGTAAAGCTGGAAACCGAGCAGGCGGCGCGCATGGCGCGTCTCAAACCGGAGGTCACCACCTCCCTGGGCCAGACCCTGCTGCTGTTCAAACCGGAGGAATCGCAACTGGCAGATTTCACCATGGGCGCCTCGCGCCGGGAACCCGGGCGCCGCGCCAACGAGGTACTGCACCCGGTGTCCCTGCGGCGCATGTTCTACCTGTCCACCACCGAGGTGAGCAACGCCCAGTTCCGCCTGTTCCAGGCGGATCACAACTCGGGGCAGATCGAGGGCAACAGCCTCAACCGCGAGCACCAGCCCGCCGTGCAGCTGAGCTGGCAGCAGGCGGCCTCCTTCTGCAACTGGCTGAGCAAACGCGAGGGGCTGCCCCTGTTCTACCGCCAGAGCAAGGGTATTGTCACCGGCTATAACCCCTCCGCCACCGGCTATCGCCTGCCTTCAGAGGCCGAGTGGGCCTGGGCGGCGCGCACCGATGGCGCCCAGCTGCTGAAGTTTCCCTGGGGTGACGCTTTCCCACCCACCCAGCCCATGGAAAATTACGCGGACAATACCTCCGCCTATGTCACCGGACGCATACTCAATGGCTATACAGACGGCCATGTAGTCAGTGCCCCGGTCGCCTCCCTCACCCCCAGCGGCAAGGGCCTGTATGATATGGGTGGCAACGTGGCGGAGTGGATACACGATGTTTACGCCATCCCCTCCGCCAACGGCTCCACTGAAGTGGACCCGCTGGGCCCCCAGGGCGGAGATAACTACGTTATTCGCGGCGCCAGCTGGTCACACAGTAAAATTGCCGAGTTGCGCCTGTCGCATCGGGATTATGGGCAGGCCGGGCGCGATGACGTAGGATTCCGGTTGGCACGCTATGCGGAGTAACGCATGATCAGGACACAGACTCTGGCACCGGCAATACTGGCCCTGCTGCTGGTTGGCCTGCCACTGGCGGCCCAGGAGGCGGATGAGGCGCAACCCCCGCCCGCCGAGGCCGTGCCTGAAAGCAGCACGCCCCCGCCACGAGAGGCCGAGACAGTGCCCGCGGCCAGTGACGATTCACCCTACGATTACCGCTCCTCCGAGGAAATCTCCGAGGATCTCTCAGTCTCCTTCCCGGTGGACATATAGGAACCAGCCATGAAGCAAAGGATGTCATCCGAGTTTATCTACCAGCTGTTCGCCCTGCTGATCGCGGTGATCGTGGTGCACGCGGTGTACGTGGGCGCCATTCGCCCCAGCGCGGAAGCACAGATCGAGAAGGAAATGGCGCTGCAGGCCGCCGGTGAGGATTACGTGCCCGAACGCAGCTTCGCGGTGGTGATCCGCGACTTCGAGCAGGAGTCCTGTTTCATCCTGCTGATCTGGGCGCTGGCCATCATGGGCTACAAGGCCCGCCGCGCCATCCACGAAAAGGAGCTGCTGGGGCGGCGCCTGCTGGATATTCCCGAGGGCACCAGTGTGCTACCGGAGGATTCCAGGGAGTACAGCCGCTCACTGGAGGCCCTGCCCGAGGCCGAGCAGGACTACCTGCTGCCGCGCACCCTGCTGTCCGCCCTGCAGCGCTTCGCCACCACCGGCAGCATCCAGGCGGTATCCGACACCATAAAGGAAAGTTGCGAGGTGGAGTCCGACCGTCTCGACTCGGAACTGTCCATGGTGCGTTATATCGCCTGGGCCATACCCTCGGTGGGGTTTATCGGCACCGTGCGCGGTATCGGCGACGCCCTGGGCCAGGCCTACAAGGCCGTTGAGGGTGACATCTCCGGCGTCACCGTGAGCCTGGGGGTGGCCTTCAACAGCACCTTCGTGGCCCTGGTACTGAGTATCGTCATCATGTTCTGCCTGCACCAGCTGCAGTTGTCCCAGGAGCGCCTGGTGCTGGACTGCCAGCGCTATTCGGACAAGAGCCTGCTGCGCCACCTGGTAGCCCACTAATATGAGTATCGCCCTGCTGGATATCAGCGACAGCAACCTGCAGCTGTGGTGTGGTGAACACCACGTGCGCAGTCCCGGCTACGCCCTGCTCGCCGGGCAGGAGTACCGTTTCGGTCGCGAGGCCCGCGCCACCGCGCGACTGGAGCCACGCAGCATCAACACCCGCTACTGGTGGCAATTAAGCACCGAGCCGCTGCAACCGGCCCTGGGGCCGGCGCGGCACACCGGCGACCTGGTACACGCCCACCTGCAACAATTGCACCGGGAGGCGGGCAAACCCGCCGAGCTGCTGCTGGCAGTCTCCGGCAGCATGCAGCGCGAGCAACTGGCACTGTTGCTGGGTATCGCCCAGCAGTGCCCCTTCGACGTGGTGGGCCTGGTCAACCGCAGTGTCGCCCTGGGCAGCCTTTACGGCGGTCCCGGCCGCCTGTTCCACCTTGAGGTGCAGCTGCACCAGGCGGTGATCTCGGAACTGGCCGAGAGCGGTGGCCAGGTTGAAATACAGCGCACCGTGCCCCTGCCGGGCTGCGGCCTGTTGCAGTTGCAGGAGCGGCTGGTAGAAATCATCGCCACGAGTTTTATCCGCCAGACCCGGTTCGACCCCAGGCGCAAGGCGGCCACCGAGCAGCAACTCTACGACGCGTTGCCCGACACCCTGCGCGTACTGCAACGCGACGGCGAAACCAATATCGAAATCAACGGCTACCGCGCGCGGGTTACGCTGGAAGAGTTGTCCGGTGCCGGCCAGCGCCTGTTCGATGGCGCGCCCCAGACCATGGGCGTGCTGCGCCCGGACGACCGGGTGCTGGTGGACCCGGTAGCGGCCCTGCTGCCTGGCCTCTCGGCGCGCTTCCCGCAAATGCAGGAACTGGATCGCCACGCCATGCAAACCGCGCTGGAGCACCACATGGCGCTACTGGTGCAGCGTGGCCAGCCACTGAACTTTGTCACCACCCTGCCCTGCATGACGGAAACCATTACCCCGCAGGAAACGCCGCAGCCCGCCACAGCGGTGGACGAGGAACCGGCACCACCGGCAGCCACGCACCTGTTACACGGGGATAGAGCAACACCGCTGCTGGAATCCGGCACGGCACTGGGGGGCGGCTGGGAGTTGGTGGCGGTTGAGCGCGGCTGGCAGCTGCGCGGCAGCGGCGCGGCGCCCCTGGTCAACGACGAGACCTACCGTGATGGGCAGCTGCTGGGCCGTGGTGACCGCATTGCCATCGGCGACCAGCCGGCACTACTGCTGATCGAGGTGTGCCAGTAATGCGCTTGCCCCGGGCCGAGTGCTAGACAGCTGCCATGGCCAGACGCAAACGCGAATTCACCACCTTCAACCTGAGCTTCCTGGACATCATGTCCTGTGGCTTCGGGGCCGTGGTATTGGTGTTCCTGATCATCGACCACTCTATCGAGGTACAGTCACAGGACCTCAATCGCGATTTGCTGTCCGAGACCAACCTGCTGGAGGAGGATATCCGCGACGGCGAGGCGGGCCTGGTGCGCCTGCGCAACACCCTGTCAGAGGTGGACATGCAAATGGTCCAGGCCCAGGGCCGGGCCACCCGCATCACTGAGGAAATGGACGAGTACGAGGCCCTGATCGAGGACCTCAGGCGCGACGGCTTCACCGACAGCAGCGATATCGACAAACTGAAAGCGGAAATCCGATCGCTGGAAGATGAGGTCAAGAAACTGCGCGAAGCTGCCAAGGAAGACGGGGGCAACAGCGCGCGCACCTTTGTCGGCGAGGGCAACCGGCAGTACCTGACCGGGCTCAACCTGGGGGGGCGGCATATCGCGATATTACTGGATATTTCCTCCAGCATGCTGGCAGACAAGCTGGTGCAGATAATCCGCCTGCGCAATATGGATCCCAGGGTCCAGCGCCAGGCGGGCAAGTGGAACCGCAGCCTGAATACGGTGGACTGGCTGACCGCGCAATTGCCGGTGAACAGCAAATACCAGTTGATCACCTTCAACACCAAGGCCGCGCCGGCAATCGCCGATACCCGGGGCAAATGGCTGGAGGTGGCAAACCAGGCGCAGCTGGAGGAAGTGTCCAGTGAGCTGCGCAAGATTACTCCCAGCGGCGGCACCAGCCTGGAAAACGCGTTTCTGGCGCTGCAGGAGTTGTCCCCCGCGCCGGACAATATCTTCCTGATCACCGACGGCCTGCCTACACAGGGTACCAACCCGCCGCGCGGCAGCAAGGTCAGCGGCTCCGAGCGGCAGAAACTCTATCGCGCCGCGGTGAAGCGCTTGCCGCAGAACGTGCCCGTCAATATTATTCTCGCCCCCATGGAGGGTGATCCCATGGCCGCCTCGGAATTCTGGCAACTGGCCCAGGTCAGCCGCGGCTCATTTCTCGCTCCCTCCAAGGACTGGCCCTGATGGCCAGGAGGGCGCGGCGTCGCGCCGCCGAGGAGTTCTCGCTGTCGTTCCTGGACGTGATCTGCTGTGGCTTTGGCGCGGTCATCCTGCTGCTGATGATCACCAAGACGGTGCAGCCGCAGATCATCGAGGCCTCCACGGTCAACCTGGAGGGCAAGATCGCGGCGCTGCAGGAACAGCTGTTCGAGATCCGTGGCGAAAGCCGGGTGATCAACCGCGACCTGAACGCCAAGCAGGAACAGCTGTCGGAATATGAACAACGCATCGCGATACTGCGCGGGCAACTGGCCAGCGCGAAGTCGCGCTACGACAGCATCCAGGTGCAAACCAACAGCAACGACGTGGTGACCGAGCAATTGGCGATTGCCAGGCAGGCCCTGACCGAGGAGCAGAAACGCCTGCTGGGTTCGCAATACAAGTCCAGGAACAACCTGATCGGGGGCATCCCGGTGGACAGCGAGTACATCATATTCATCATCGACACCTCGGGCTCCATGTTCTCCTATGCCTGGGAGCGCATGATGGCCGAGCTGGAAGCCACCCTGAGCATCTACCCGGAGGTCAAGGGCATCCAGGTGATGAACGATATGGGCAATTACATGTTCAGCCGCTACCGCGGGCAGTGGATACCCGACACCCCGAGCCGGCGCAAAGTGATCATGCAGAACCTGCGCAACTGGAACGTATTCAGCAACTCCAGTCCGGTGGAGGGCATCACCGCGGCGATACGCACCTTTTACGATCCGGGCAAGAAAATCAGCGTCTACGTGTTCGGGGATGAATTCACCGGCGAATCGATTTCCCAGGTTGTTGACACGGTGGATCGCATCAACCGTGCCGATGCCCAGGGCAACCGCCTGGTGCGCATCCACGCGGTCGGTTTTCCCGTACAATTTATCAGGGCCCCGCATTTGCAGACCACGGGCATCCGATTCGCTACACTGATGCGGGAACTGACATTTCGCAACGGAGGAACATTTGTCGCGCTCAATGATTTCCGCCCCTGAAGGCCGCCGACTCGCGCTGACGCTGCTCATGCTGGTGCTGCTGAGCGCCTGCGGTCCGGCGAATGTGGTGGTGGAAGGCACCTTCCCGGAACCGCTGATGGAGCCGCTTCCCCTGACCATGGGTATCTGGTACAACGAGGAGTTCGCCAACCACGAGTTCTTTGACGAGGCCAAGAGCCGCGAGGAATCGAGCTGGATCGTGAAAACCGGCGCAGCCCAGGTACAGATGTGGGACAAGTTGCTGGACGGCATGTTCGTCGATCTGGTGCACATGAAAGGCCGGCCGGGGCCGGGCCAGATGAACCAGGTGGTGGACGCGGTGTTGATTCCCCACGTGGTAGAGTTACAGTACGCTATACCGGCCCACACCAACGTCAAAGTGTACGAAATCTGGATGCGCTATCGTTTTGAAATGGTCACCCCCGGCGGCAAGCCCATCACCGAGTGGACCATGAGTTCCTACGGCAAGACGCCCACTGCGTTTATGCAAAGCGATAAGGGCGCGGTCAATCTGGCGGCGGTCATGGCCCTGCGGGACGCGGGAGCCAACTTCGCCACCAATTTCACCCGGGTCCCGGCGGTGCAGGAGTGGCTGCAGCAGAAGTGGCAGAAACCCGCCAGGAAAAAAACCGCCGCGAAGGTGTCGCCATGAATCGCACCGCGCTGCGCGCCCTGCTGCTGATTATCGTGTTTTGCACAACCTCGGCCTGCGTGACGTCCAACGTGGACCAGATGGTATTCAACGAACCCACTGAGGGTATCGGTGATTCCTCGGTGGTAATCCTGGGGCGGCGTCACGCCAGCGACTACGAAACAGAACCGGATTTTATCGAGTGTGTGGGCGACCATATCGCCTCCCGGGACAAGACCATTACGGTGATAGACGAGCTGGAATTCGTCAATGCCCTGTACCCCTGGTTCGAACCGCGCACCGCCCCGCTGAAACCCTCCGACATAGACAAGCTGCTACTGCAGGAACCGGTGGCCATGAAAATGGCTGAACTGAAAACCGAGTACATGATCTGGATCGACGGCTCCACCGTGCGCGGCGATTCGGCGGGCTCCATGACCTGCGCCATTGGACCCGGCGGCGGCGGCTGTTTTGGATTCGGCACCTGGAGCGACGACGCCAACTATGAGGCTACCATCTGGGATTTTACCGATCGCGCCGAGGTCGGCCGGGTCAGCACCAGCGCTACCGGCCAATCCTATATGCCTGCGGTAATCCTGCCCATTCCCATTATCGCGCCGGTGCAGGGCACCGCCTGTGACGGTATTGCCAACCAGTTGCTGGAGTTTCTTTCCAGTGAATATTAATTATTGGACCCCGGCTATCCTGGCAGGGCTTATCGCCCTGCTCAGCGCCTGCAGCAGCACCTCGTCTTCCAGCGGCAGTTCCGGTTCCGGTGGTGTGACAGTTTCCGCGGGCGGCAGGCAGGTTACCGTCGCCGATGAAATGCATCAGCAGATGATAGACGCGGGTGCCGCTTACGACGACGTGGAACTGCAGGCCTATGTGAACCGGGTGGGCCAGCTGCTTGTTGCCAACAGCGACGAGCCAAACCAGACCTTCACCTTCACCGTTATCGACAGCCCGGACATCAATGCCTTTGCCACACCCGGGGGCTATATCTACATGAACCGCGGCCTGCTCGCCTACCTGGACTCGGAAGCGGAAATGGCCGGGGTGCTGTCCCACGAGATCGGGCATATCACGGGAAACCACCACAGCCGCCGCAAGACGGCGAGCGTGACCAACCAGGTGCTGGCCACCACGGCCTACATCCTCACCGGCAGCGGTGATATCGCCGACGCCTCCTCCATGTACGGAGCGGAACTGGTCAGCGGTTACGGCAGGGACATGGAGCTGGAAGCCGACGGTTCAGGGGCGCAGTTCATGTACAAGTCCGGCTATGATCCGGACGCGCTGCTGGAGGTCATCGGGGTACTCAAGGACCAGGAACAGTTCCAGCGGGTCAAGGCCAAGTCCGGCGGCAAGAAAGTCGGCAGCTACCACGGCCTGTACGCCAGCCACCCGCGCAATGACCAGCGCCTGCAGACCGTGGTGCGCGCCGCCAATGAGCTGGACAGCGGCGAGTACATCGAAAATCCGGAGGTCCCCGGTGAATTCAGGCGCCGTATGGAGGGCCTGGTTTGGGGGGCCAGCATCCAGGACCAGCGCTCGGAAAATCGCTTCTACCACAACAACCTGGGCTTCACCTTCGAGCATCCCGAGGACTGGACCGTCAAAGCGGGTGCGCAATCGGTTGTCGCGACATCCGCAGACGGCAGCGCCACCCTGAGAATCACCCTGCGCCGACGCGATGCCAGCGCC
>Ga0316192_10001165_pt1 | contig 19449 bp, 15 predicted proteins | sample MerIslwburrow_MG_FD_204931 | JGI IMG/M metagenome (GOLD analysis project Ga0316192, IMG submission 204931) | Coastal sediment microbial communities from Maine, United States - Merrow Island worm burrow | ecosystem: Environmental > Aquatic > Marine > Coastal > Sediment | place: USA: Maine...
CCTGTGGTTCGGCTGGTTTGGTTTCAATGGCGGCTCGCAGCTTGCCATGGGCACCATTTCGGATGTCTCTTCGGTGTCACGTATCTTTGTGAACACCAACCTGGCGGCAGCAGCCGGCGTGGTTGTGGCAATCATCCTCACCCAGATCATCTACAAGAAGATGGATGTGACCATGGCGCTGAATGGTGCCCTGGCTGGCCTGGTGTCAATCACCGCTGAACCTCTGACACCTTCTCCGATCATGGCGATCATGATCGGTGGTCTTGGCGGGGTCATCGTGGTGTTTGCCGTGCCGATGCTCGATAAGCTGAAGATCGACGACGTGGTTGGTGCCATTCCGGTCCATCTGCTGGCAGGTATCTGGGGTACCATGGCCGTGCCTCTGACCAACGCAGATGCAACCTTCTACGCACAGGCTGTAGGCGTCATCGCAGTCGGCATCTTCGTGTCGGTTTCAAGCGCCATCGTCTGGTTGATCCTGAAGGCCACGATAGGCATCCGGGTGAGCCCGGAAGAAGAGCTGGAAGGCCTCGACAAGGGCGAGGTTGGCGTCGAAGCCTATCCCGAATTTGCTCGCGGTGGTTCTGCAATCTGATCCCTCCCGGACGGCGCCGGCCGGTTTGACCGGCGCACAAAACCCAACCCCGGAAGGCGTGATGCCTTCCGGGGTTTTTCATTGCCAGCGGTCGTTCAAGACTTAACGACACCTTAACCATGACCGGACCACAATCACGGGAACAAACTCTTGTCGCAGCTGATGCCTGGCGTCAGCTGTTTACCTGTGCACGACCGGAAGTTCCAAAATGTCTCGAAGCCGTACCGCCAAAGCTACCCAAGCGACCATACCCCAGGGATTGAAGCTGTTTGTCCGCAGGCGATTGATGGAACTGCAGGGCCTTGCACTGCTGGGTTGCCTGGTAGCTCTCACGGTTGCCCTGGCAACCTGGTCATCGCGCGACCCGTCATGGAGCAACGCCGTTGAAACAGGCGTCCGCAACGCGCTGGGTTATCCAGGCGCGATTATCGCCGACAAGCTGATCAGCTGGTTCGCACTGGCCAATTCCGTCATCATCGGCATACCGGCTTTCTGGGCTATCACCTTGTTGTCACACAACCGGCTCGGCAACTGGTCTGCACGCCTGCCGGCCTGGTTGGCAGCCATTCTGTCAGCAGCCATCGTGCTTGCCTTCCTGCCGATCGCGAGCAACTGGCCGATCGGACCTGGCTTTGGCGGTATCATCGGCGACAGCGGTGTAATGCTGCTGACTTCGCTGCCGCGAGCATTTGGATTTGACGTGATCGCCACCATTTTCGGGGTTCTCGTGGCATTGGGCGTTTTTGTCTGGACCAGCCTGCTGGCACTCGGCTGTTCGCCACGGCAGGCCATCAAAGCCCTGAAATCATTCAAGAAACCAACCGTCATGATCGGCTCGAAAGCAATCAGCGCGTCCACCCGCCTCGCCCACACCGTTGGCAGTTTGAGAGACCGCTATCAGGCAAGCAACGATCCGGAACCGGTCAGGCCGCGGCGTCGGCTGGCAGCGAACCTGCGTGTCGAACCGGCAACGGAGGGCGGGCTGCTGAGTCGATTGAAAAACCGCAAGCAGGCAGATACCGGCCGGGATAGCGACGATAATGCTGACCCGGATGAAACCCCCATCCCCGCGTTCCTGGCAAGGCGGGCGCCTTTGAGTGACAACCGGATTGAACCTCGCCTTTCAAGGACCGACAGCAAGTCTGCCGTTGACCCGGCACACGGTGGTGGTGAACCGGCATTTGACGCTCTGTCGAAAACACCTGAAGCTGATGCGGGCGCGACCGCGACTGGTGCCAGCAGCCGGGTTCAGGCGGCGCCGAAACCGGTCAAGCAGGGTTCCCGGATTGCCAAGGACCTGCAGCCTGACCTGCTTCCCAACAATGGCGAGTTCCAGTTACCGCCGCTCAGCCTGTTGACGCAACCTGACAGGTCCAGTCAGACCAATCAGCTGTCTGCCGACGCACTGGAACAAAATGCCCGCATGCTGGAAGGCGTGCTTGAGGATTTCGGCATTCGCGGTGAGATCATCAATGTGCGCCCCGGCCCGGTGGTGACGCTCTACGAACTTGAGCCCGCGCCCGGAATCAAGTCATCCCGTGTCATCGGGTTGGCTGATGATATTGCCCGCTCCATGAGTGCCATTTCGGTTCGCGTGGCAGTCGTGCCGGGACGCAACGTAATCGGTATCGAGATGCCGAATTCACACCGCGAAACCGTTTACCTTCGCGAACTGCTGGCATCGAGAGATTTTGAAAAGACCAAGCAGAAACTGGCCATGGCGCTGGGCAAGGACATTGGTGGCGAGCCAACTTTCGCTGATCTTGCGCGCATGCCGCACCTGCTGATCGCAGGTACAACCGGCTCAGGCAAATCGGTTGGCATCAACACCATGATACTGTCATTGCTGTTCCGGCTCCCGCCTGACAAGTGCAAGCTGATCATGATTGATCCGAAGATGCTCGAACTGTCGGTCTATGAAGGCATTCCGCATCTGCTCGCCCCGGTGGTGACAGATCCGCACAAGGCCATTGTCGCACTCAAATGGGCCGTGCGCGAAATGGAAGAACGCTATCGCCGGATGTCCAAACTGGGCGTGCGCAATATTGACGGTTACAATGCCCGTGCCGAACAGGCCCAGAAAAAGGGCGAAGTGTTTACCCGCCAGATCCAAACCGGCTTTGATCCCGAGACCGGCGCTCCGATCTATGAAGAAGAGCACATGGACCTGTCCCCATTGCCCTATATCGTGGTCATCATCGATGAAATGGCAGACCTCATGATGGTCGCCGGCAAGGACATTGAAGGCGCCGTTCAGCGCCTGGCCCAAATGGCGCGTGCCGCAGGAATACACGTCATCATGGCCACGCAGCGTCCATCAGTCGATGTAATCACCGGCACAATCAAGGCCAACTTTCCAACCCGCATCTCGTTCCAGGTGACTTCCAAGATCGACAGCCGCACGATACTGGGCGAACAAGGTGCTGAACAGCTGCTCGGACAGGGTGACAATCTGTTCATGGCCGGTGGCGGTCGCATTTCACGGCTGCATGCGCCATTTGTTTCCGATGACGAAGTGGAACAGATCGTTGCCTATCTGAAGACACAGGCTGCGCCGGACTATGTCCAAGCGGTCACGGAAGACTCGGGCGAAGATGCTGATGGCGGCGGTTTTGACTCGAGTGCCGCAGGCGGCAATTCCGGCGACGAGCAGTATGATCAGGCAGTCGCTGTTGTCTTGCGAGACAGAAAGGTTTCCACCAGCTATATTCAACGCAGATTGTCCATCGGCTACAACAAGGCGGCCAGCCTGATCGAGCGTATGGAAGACGAGGGTCTGATTTCAGCTGCGAATCACGCCGGTAAGCGCGAAATACTGGTCGGCGAGGATATGGGTTGATTCGACCACCATGGGTTCAACTGCATCCACAAGTGTGCTCTAACACTTTGGAAATGATCAGGTTTATGATTTAGCAAGTGTTTGACCCTGATTGCCCAATTGTCGCCGTGTTGCGCGCCGATGAAGAAATACCTGTTCCAGCAAACCATTGCTGAACCATCTGGAGGACATCCGTTGACTCTACAAACCGCACGCCTTGCTCTATTCATGGCTGTTTGCCTGCTCGTTCCGGCACTGACCGTATTGCCCGGCAAGCCGGCCATGGCACAGGCTCCAGCGCAATTGTCCGAAGAAGACAACGCCGCGGTTGCCCTGCTCAACACCTACCTGAATGAAATTGTAAACATGAAGGGTGAGTTTACCCAAACCAGCCCTCGCGGACAGATCGCCAACGGCGTGTTCTACATATCAAAGCCCGGCAAGATGCGTTTTGAATATGCTCCGCCCAGCCCTCTGCTGGTGGTGTCGGACGGACGCTGGGTCACGGTCAAGAACTCCACGCGCCAGAAACCCGATCAGTATCCGCTGGCGGCGACACCGCTCAAACTGGTACTGGCTGGCGAGGTCAACCTGTTTGAACAGGCCATTATCCTCAAAGTCGAATCCCAGGATGATCTGGTCGCCATAACCATGCAGGAGAAGGACCAGCTTGTTGCCGGAGAGCTTACGATGGTGTTCGACCGGGCAACCAACGACCTGATTCAGTGGATTATCCTGGATGGCAAGGGCCAACGCACCAGTGTTCAGTTAACCAACGTGGACAAGGAAGCTGAGCCGGATCCAAAACTATTTGTGGTCAAACGGGCCAAGGAGCGCAAGACTGGCTCCGATCGTTAACTCAACGGATCGGATCAGCCTTGAGAATTGCCACCTGGAATATCAACTCGGTACGCTTGCGCGCCGGGCACGTAAATCGCCTGCTCGAACAATATCAGCCCGACATCGTCTGTCTTCAGGAAACCAAGTGTCCACCAGGCCAGTTCCCGACATCTGAATTTGCACCACTTGGCTATGAATACATCGCCGAGAACGGCTTTTCAGGCCATCATGGCGTTGCCATCATCTCCCGGATTCCGTTCGAGCAAATGCATGTACATTCATTTTGCGGGAAAAACGACGGCCGCCATGTCAGTATTCGCCTGGCGAAAAACAATCTGACCGTGCACAGCCTTTACATTCCCGCCGGCGGCGATGAGCCCGATCCCGGGATCAACCCGAAATTTGGCCACAAGCTGGCCTTCCTCGACGAAATGAAGACCTGGGCCTCGGACCATGTCTCAAACGGCAACGGCGAGCATGTGTTCACCGGCGATTTCAATGTCGCACCGCTTGAAAGTGATGTCTGGTCACACAAGCAGTTATTGAAGATCGTGTCTCACACACCGCAGGAAACCGAACGGCTGCTCGACATTCAAAGCGCATGTGATCTGCATGATCCGGTGCGGGCGCAAATCCCCGAGCCGGCCAAAATCTATTCATGGTGGAGCTACAGGTCGCGTGACTGGGAGGCTTCAAATCGTGGCCGGCGACTCGATCATATCTGGGTGTCGAAAGGTCTTGCCGGAAACTGCAGCAATGCAGCGGTCCTCAAGGATGTGCGCGGCTGGGAGCGCCCATCGGATCACGTGCCGATCCTGGTTGATATCGCCTGACAAGCCATCGCCCATTCAGGGTGGGTATACAGAACAGCCTGCCGAAGGCAGATAAGCTGTTCGATCCTTAAAAACAAACAGCCTGCCGAAGGCAGATAAGCTGTTCGATCCTCCAAAAACAAGCAGCTTGCCGAAGGCAGACAAGCTGATCAGCCCTCAGTGAAAAACTGCTCAACCGCTATTCTTCGTCGCGAAGCAGTTCTTCGATTGGCGAGTTTTCAAATTTTGACTTCACTTCCTTCAATTCGTTGGAACATATCTCAAGCTGACGATTGAGCACGTCCAGCACGTGGATGCCGACTTCCGGAAACTCTGAACACAATCTCAGGAATACCGATTGCTCAATGACAATCGCTTCGATCTCTGTCTTTGCGTTCAACGTCACCTTGCGGGGCAGGCCTGCAATCAGTGATTGCTCGCCAAACATCGATCCAGGCCCCGCCAGCGCCAGAACGCCGCCGGTCTCAGGGTCAATAACCACACCTTCACCCGTTTTGATAACCAGTGCGTTCGTGGATGCATCGCCTGCTTCAAACACCGTGCGTCCGGAAGGCACGATCAGCTCGTCTGACGAAAACACCAGGGTTTGCAGGTGTGCTTCATCCACGCCTGCAAACAGCGGCAGTTGTTTCAGCAGATCAACTGTGCTGCGAACGCCCATAACCCTGCCTGTCGGTAATTGAGTCCACGAATGATGTACTATGGAACAAGTTTGTATCCACCGGCTTCCGTTACCAGCAACTGTGCATGGGAAGGGTCTGCCTCGATCTTCTGGCGCAAACGGTAGATGTGGGTTTCAAGCGTGTGGGTTGTCACCCCTGCATTATATCCCCAAACCTCGTGCAGCAACACATCGCGACCAATGACCTTGTCACCGGCGCGATACAGGAACTTCAGGATCGAGGTTTCTTTCTCGGTCAGCCGGATTTTCCTGTTGTCATCCTGCATCAGAAGTTTGGCACTCGGCTTGAACGTGTAAGGTCCAATTTTGAAGACGGCGTCTTCGCTTTGTTCATGCTGGCGAAGCTGCGAGCGGATACGCGCCAGCAGAACTGCAAACTTGAACGGCTTGATCACATAATCATTGGCACCGGCATCCAGGCCAAGAATTGTATCTGCATCTGAGCTTTCCGCCGTCAGCATGATAACCGGTCCGCGATAGCCGTTCTTGCGCATGATCTTGCAGGCTTCTCGTCCATCCAGATCCGGCATGTTCACATCCAGAATAACCAGGTCAACCAGTTCTGACTTCAGATGATTGACCGCAGGCAGTCCACCATTCACCGCTATCACTGAAAATTCGTCGTGCAGGGAAAATTGTTCAGCAATGGTTTCACGCAAGGCATCGTCGTCATCGACGATCAGAATTTTCTTTTTTGTACTCATTTGTCATGTAGTCCCGATGGCATTATCAATTGCAAATGACTTTAGTTTGATGCCGCCTGCTTTGCAAAGGGCAACAGAGATCACGCATGGTAAGTTTTGATCAGGATATCGCAATACGGCATATAGCTGCCAATGGCCACCAGGCGACCGTGTCCTTGGGTACAATGGCATTTGCCTGCAGTATAGGGCCCGCCGGTATCACATACAGCAAATCGGAAGGCGATGGCGCGACGCCAGCCGGACACTGGCCAATGCGATATGTCATGTACAGGGCCGACCGCGTCGCCCGACCGATAACCGGGCTGCCGGTTGAACGGATCCTGCCGGATTCAGGCTGGTGCGATGATCCGGCATCGCCTGACTACAACAAGCCGGTGGGGCTTCCTTACGGGTATGGCCACGAGAAGCTGTGGCGCGATGATCATTTGTACGATCTGATCGTCGTGCTCGGCCACAATGACAGTCCGGTAGTGCGTGGAAAGGGTAGTGCCGTTTTCATGCACGTCCGTCACCCGGACGGATCAGCAACGCAAGGCTGTATCGCTCTCCGGCAGGATCATCTGCGTCATGTACTTGCACGTTCCGGACCTGACACGGTTTTGCACATCGGCTGACAATCCAGGCCGATCCAGGTGCTGACCTGGAGCATTTGCATTCGATAAGACGGAGTCATTGTTCCTGATAAAAATATTGTATTTCATGGTGTTAGAGGAAATCAATTCTTCCGTCGCATTGGTACTACTCTAGGTTCTGGCACCGAAAATCGCACTACCGACACGCACATGAGTAGCCCCCAGCTCAATAGCGATTTCAAAGTCCCCGCTCATGCCCATGCTGAGCTTGCTCACTCCATTGCGTTCGGCAATTGCAGCCAATTGGATGAAGTGCGGGGTCGGATCTTCATCAAACGGCGGGATGCACATCATGCCGGTTACGGTCAGGCCATAGGTCCCGGTGCACAGTTTCACGAATGCATCAGCCTGTTCCGGCACAATGCCTGCCTTTTGCGGTTCATTGCCGGTGTTCACCTGCACAAACAATTCCGGGCACTTGCCGGCGGACTGGGTCTCTTTTGCCAGTGTCCGCGCCAGCTTTTCCCGGTCGAGTGTTTCGATGGCGTCAAACAACGCCACTGCCTCGCGCACCTTGTTTGTCTGCAGCGGTCCGATGAGATGCAGGCAGATATCGGCATGGTCGTGCTTCAGCGATGGCCATTTGCCCTGTGATTCCTGCACCCTGTTTTCACCGAATACCCGGTGGCCAAGCTGCAGTACAGGCGCGATATCGTCCGCGGAATAGGTTTTCGACACTGCGACAAGCGTAATATCGCTTGCCGCCCGGTTGGATTTTCTGGCGGCAGCCTCAATGCGGGCCGTCACATCATGGTAGCGTTCTATAATTGTATTCATCTTAATATGGCCGTCTTGCTTGCCCGTCAGGTTGCTTCCTGATACTGCACTTGCCAATACAGATCAGCATTAACCAACAGGCATATCACAACAAATGTCGACTGAGCGATACAATCCCCGCGGCGTAGAAGCCAAGTGGCAGAAAACCTGGGTCGATGCCGGCAGCTTTGTGGCCAGCAATACCTCGGACAAGCCGAAATACTATGTGCTCGAGATGTTTCCCTATCCGTCCGGACGCATCCATATGGGTCATGTCCGCAATTACACGATGGGTGATGTAATCGCACGTTTCCGCAAGGCGTGCGGCTATAACGTACTGCATCCGATGGGCTGGGACGCGTTTGGCATGCCAGCAGAAAATGCCGCCATTGAACGCAAGGTCCACCCCAAGTCCTGGACCTATGAAAATATCGCCACCATGCGCGGGCAATTGAAATCCATGGGACTGGCCATTGACTGGACCCGTGAGTTCGCAACCTGTGATCCGGAATATTACGGCCAGGAACAGCGCATGTTCATCGAGTTCTACAAGGCCGGACTGGTTGAGCGCAAAGTCTCGATGGTCAACTGGGATCCGGTTGACCAGACAGTACTGGCCAATGAACAGGTCATTGACGGGTGCGGCTGGCGCTCGGGAGCGCCGGTCGAGAAGCGCGAGCTTGCACAGTGGTTTCTGAAAATTTCCGATATGTCGGAAGAGTTGCTGTCGGCGCTGGACACATTGACCGACTGGCCGGAAAAGGTCCGGCTGATGCAGCGCAACTGGATCGGCAAGTCAGAAGGCCTGCGCTTTTCGTTTGTGCTTGAAGACGAGGCCGGCAACCAGCTTGACGACACGCTCACGGTATACACAACCCGCCACGATACCATTTTCGGTGCCAGTTTCTGCGCCATCTCGGCGGACCATGCCCTGACCCAGAAGGCTGCCGAGCACTCCGATACCATCAAGGCCTTCCAGAAGGAATGTGCCGCGCTGGGTACCAGTGAAGAAGCGATTGAACGTGCTGAAAAGAAGGGCGTGCCGCTTGGCATTTATGCGCGGCATCCGTTTGATGCCAGCAAGCGCTTGCCCGTGTATGCGGCAAACTTCGTACTGATCGGCTATGGTGAAGGCGCCGTATTCGGCTGCCCCGCCCATGATCAGCGCGACCTGGATTTTGCGCGCAAGTATGATTTACCCGTCATCCCGGTAGTTGCGCCGAAAGACACCGATGCGGCGTCTCTGCAAGTCGGCAATGAGGCCTTGCTGGAAAAGGACACGTCAACCGTTCACATGGTCAATTCGCAGTTTCTTGATGGCATGTCGGTCGAAGATGCCAAGGCCGAAATTGCCAGGCGAATGGCTGATGCTGGCATTGGCGAACGCAAGACGAATTACCGGTTGCGTGACTGGGGTGTGTCGCGCCAGCGCTACTGGGGCTGCCCGATCCCGTTTATTCACTGCGATGACTGCGGTGTAGTTGATGTTCCGCTTGCAGATCTTCCCGTCGTGTTGCCGGAGGATATCAACTTTGACAAGCCCGGCAATCCGCTTGAACGGCATGAACAATGGAAATCTGTTGCGTGCCCGAAATGCAATCGCCCTGCTCGTCGCGAAACCGATACTTTTGACACTTTTGTCGACTCGTCCTGGTATTTTGCCCGGTTCTGCTCGCCGCATTCGGACCAGCCGGTGGATAAGGACGCAGCGAGCTACTGGATGCCGGTCGATCAGTATATCGGCGGCATAGAGCATGCCATTCTGCATTTGCTGTATTCGCGCTTTTTCGTACGCGCCATGAAAAAAGTCGGCCACCTGGATTTTGAAGAACCGTTCAGGTCCCTGTTCACCCAGGGCATGGTGATACACGAAACCTATCGCTCGAAATCCGGTGAGTGGATCATGCCTACGCAGGTCGCAAGGCAGGATGACAGGCTGATCGACACGGTAACAGGTGAAGCAGTTACGCTCGGGCCTGCGGAGAAAATGTCCAAGTCCAAGAGAAATGTCATTGATCCCGATGACATTATCGAACAATACGGGGCAGATACCGCCCGGTGGTTCATGTTGTCCGATACGCCACCCGAGCGTGATATTGAGTGGACGGAAGCCGGTGTCGTTGGTGCCTGGCGGTTTGTGCAACGTATCTGGCGTCTGGTCGGACAGGTTGCGGCCGATGATGTTGCGATCTTGCCGGACGTGTTGCACCAAAGTGCAGCAGCTAATGTGATTGAGCTTCGCAAAAGCACCCATATGGCGATCGCGTCTGTCGGTGATGACATCACCAATTTGCGGTTCAATCGGGCCATTGCACGGGTCTACGAACTGGTCAATGCGGTGGCGACATCGCTATCGACTGAAGACAGGTCGGATGAATTGAAAATGGCGCAGCGCGAAGCCGCTGTGTCGCTGGTTCAGTTGTTTGCCCCGATGATGCCGCATCTGGCCGAAGAATGCTGGCTCGTACTGGGGTGCGACGGATTGGCCTGTGATGCCGAATGGCCGAATCACGATGAAAGTCTTCTTATCAGTGACAAAGTCACGCTTGTAGTCCAGATTAATGGTAAGAAACGTGCTGAAATGGAGTTTGCCAAGGGAGCTGACCGCCAGGCGGTAGAACAGGCATGTCTTCAGCATGAGAATGTGATACGAAGTCTGGACGGTTTATCGGTGCGCAAGGTTATTGTTGTACCGGACAGATTGGTGAATATAGTCGCGGGATGATGATGTTCTCGAAACATATAACTAGATCAATTGTTTTGGCTGGCTTGCTGGGTTTGTCTGCGTGTGGGTTCCAGCCGCTTTATGCGACCCGCGATGATGGATCTTCAGTTTCTCAGAAGCTTGCCGAGGTCAGCGTTGCCCAGCAATCGACTCGCGTCGGGCAACTGGTCCGCAATGAAATTGTGCGCTCGACCAGACCGGTCGGCACCCAGGCTCAGGATCGGTATTATCTGAAGCTCGACGCAAAGGGCAACGAGCAAACGCTGATCAATACATCAGACACGGTCCATCGCAGGTTGTCTTACAATCTGACGACCAGGTTCCAGCTGGTGGACGCTGCAACGCAAAGTGTCCTGTTTTCCGGGAAGGCGTTCAGTCGGGTGCCTTACGACAGGCTGAATGCTTCCTTCGCAAATGTTCAGGCTCGCGTAAATGCCGAAGAGCAGGCAGCCAAGCAGGTCGGCCAGGAAGTGCGGGTTCGTTTGGCGGCATTCCTCGCCACAAATTAAATGGCGGTGGTCAAGCCCGGGGGGTTTGAGGCGGCTTTCAGTTCTCCGTCCAGAAAGTTCAAGGGTGCCCTGATTTGCGGCCCCAACTGGGAGTTGCTGAACCGTTTGAAAAATCAGGCGGTCAGGAATTTCATCTCCAGTCATCCAGACGGTGAGGTTGTCCGGTTCTCGGATCCTGACCTGGTTGCTGATACCGGCCGCCTGCTGGAGGAACTGCAGTCCATTTCCATGTTCGGTGCCGACAAACTGGTATTGGTTGATGCTGCATCCAGCACGGTTCACAAGGCGTGCATCAGCGCCATCAGTGTCGGGTGGTCCGATTGCCTGTTGCTGGTCACCGCCGGTGATCTAAAGAAATCGTCCCCCTTGAGGAAAGAGTTCGAAGCGTCCCCGGATTTGGCCATTTCAGTGTGTTTTGACCAAAGCGCCGCTGAACTGCGCGAGTTCTCCGCCTCTTTCATGTCCGGGCTCGGCGTGACCATTGATCGTGATGCGATTGACCTGGTAGTCGATGCTGTTGGCGGCAATGCCGCACTGCTGCAATCCGAACTTGGCAAACTGGCGAGCTATGCCGGCGATAACGGCACATTGTCCGTTGCCGACATCGCTGAAGTTATTGCCGGCAATGAAGCGGCCTCAATGGAAAGTCTGATTGATGCTGTTTTCACCGGTAGAGCGGACGCTGCCGTGCAGGCGATCACCACACTGCAACAGCAGGGTCAGCAACCAGCCTCGGTTCTGATCGCATTGACCAGTCATTGCACGCTGTTGGTGGAGATGGCATCTGCGATGGAAACCGGCCGACGGGCAGAAGCTGTCATAAAGGACTGGCGGCCACCGATCTTTTTCAAACGCCACAGCGCCCTGGCAGCACAGCTCGCAGTCTGCAGCCTGCCGCAACTTTTGATGGCTGCCGAACGATTGCGTGTCGCCAACTCGGAGGTTCGCAGAAAATCACTGATCGGGTGGCCACTCGCCGAACGCTTTGTTATTTCAGCCGCCGGCTTGTTTCATCGTAGAAGTTGATGATGAGATCTGGTGAGGGTCAAGACCGTATGCCAAGCTTGGCGCAGACCAGATCAAGTTGATCTAAGTTATTGTAATGTATGGTTAATTTGCCTTTTTCAGCATTTTTGATGGCAATGGATACCTTAAGGCCCAGAGCTTCCGTCAACAGCTTTTCCACTGCAGCTATATTGGTATCCCTCGGCTTTTCAGCCAGCTTGCTTGCCGTTCCCGAACCGGTGTCGCGCGCCAGCGCCTCGGCCTGGCGGACAGACAATCCCAGGGCGATGATTTTCTGGGCGAGCGATTGCGGGTTTTCAGTTGCGATCAGCGCCCTTGCATGTCCGGCTGTCAGCTTGCCGGTTTGCAGCGCTTCCAGTACCGACGCCGGCAGTGCCGTCAACCGCAGCGTGTTGGCAATATGGCTGCGGCTCTTGCCGATCGATTCGGCCAGTTGCTGCTGGGTGTAGTCAAACTGATCTATCAGTTGCTGGTAGCCATGGGCTTCTTCGACCGGATTGAGATCGGCCCGCTGAACGTTTTCGATCAGCGCGATCTCGAGCACTTCCTTATCGGTAAGCTCGCGAACCAGCGCCGGTATCTGATGCAGGCCAGCCTTTTGAGCCGCGCGCCAACGCCGCTCTCCAGCCACGATTTGATAGGCTTTGCCACCATCGACCGGTCGTACCACAACAGGTTGTAGAATGCCTTTTTCGCTGACCGACCGGACTAGGTCATCCAGATCTTCCTCGTTGAATATCTTGCGCGGGTTCAGCGTGTTGCTGCGAACCAGTTCGATCGGCAGTTCCCGCAAACCGTTGACCTGCCTTGCCGTCTGCTGTGTCGCAACCTGTGCCGGAGCGGCATCGCCGATCAATGCAGCGAGGCCGCGGCCCAATCTCTTTTTTGGTAATGCCGTCATGATTTTTTCTCAGATGTCATGGTTGTCTTCTCAGGCCGCGCGCAATGAACGCTCCCGGCGGATTATTTCGGATGCAAGGCGAATATAGGCCTGCGATCCAGCGCATGTATTGTCATAGAGCAATACCGGTTTGCCATAGGACGGGGCTTCGGACACGCGAACATTACGCGGTATGACCGTCTCATAGACCTTTGCACCCAGAACATTGCGGACATCCTGCGCCACCTGCTCCGACAGTGAATTCCTACGATCAAACATGGTCAGGACAATGCCCTGGATTTCCAGTGCCGGGTTGAGGTTGGCCTTCACCCGTTCAACCGTATTGAGCAGCTGGCTCAAGCCTTCCAGGGCGAAGAACTCACATTGCAGCGGAACCAGTATGGCATCTGCTGCTGACAGTGAATTTATGGTCAGCAAATTCAATGACGGCGGACAATCCACCAATATGTAGGTGTACGGGCTTGTATCGCTGAACACGTTCAGCTTCTCGATGGCGTCCTTCAAACGATATGTCTTGCGGGTGTATTCAGCGAGCTCCAGCTCGGCGCCCAGCAAATCCATCGAGGACGGCGCGCAGTCAAGACCGGGTATCTCCGATCCCTTGATCGCTTGCTTCAGGTCCGCTTCGCCGACCAACACCTCATAAGTGGACAATTGTCCCGGCGTCCGCTCGATGCCCAGGCCAGTGCTGGCATTGCCCTGGGGATCCAGATCAATCACCAGGACCTTCTCGCCAACTGCAGCCAGCGCCGTACCGAGATTGATGGCTGTCGTGGTTTTGCCGACCCCACCCTTCTGGTTGGCAATCGCCAGAATTCGCGGCGCTGCTTTAGTCGGATGCTGTATTACGTTCGCTGACAAGTTCGGCCTCATGAATTTCAAGAATGCAGCCATTTTCCTGGGTGCGACTTGGGTGTTTGCAGAACGAGACATTCCAACATTTAGTAGCTTCGGTCAATTCCACATCTACATCTTGTCCCTTTAGAAACAACATTCTTTGTGGATGAACCGGCAAATGGGCTGTCAGTTCCAGCAATCGGGACAATGGTGCCAAGGCTCGGGCCACACACACATCCGGTCTCTGGCTCAGCTCCGATTTGCCGATCAATTCTACCCGCGTGTTGATGATTCGTGTGTTTAAACTGCAGACCCTGCTGACATGTTTCAGGAATGCCGCCTTCTTGGAATTGCTCTCAATCATCACCACCTGCGCAGCCATACTTTTTTCTGCCAGCCATACCGCCAGTGGTATGCCCGGTATGCCCGCACCCGACCCAATATCAACGATGAGGGTCTCTTCACCACTGAGATGATCGCATAACTGCAGACCGTCGCAGATATGACGATGCCAGACCTGGTTGACCGTGGCGGGAGATATCAGGTTGATGCTTTTCTGCCAGTGCAGCAGTTCGGTGACATACCGGCGCAGTTTTTCCAGTGATTCACGTGAAACATTGAATGTTTCAAGCAAGTCATCAGGCGCAATATCTTCGGGAATCAAGCCTAGCTGCGCCATGGACCGTCAACCAGCCAGCCGGGCAGCCGGACGTTTTCTCATATGGGCAATGACCAGGACCAGTGCCCCCGGGGTGACCCCGTCAATCCGGGCGGCATGACCGATCGTCTCCGGACGGCGCTCGCCGAGCTTCTGGCGAACTTCGTTGGACAGCCCGGATATCAATCCGTAATCGATGTCTTCCGGGATCGTGATGGTTGCATCCTGGTTGAATGCCGCTATCTCGGCCTTTTGCCGGTCCACATAGGTTGCATAGATCGCTTCGGCCTCAACCAGCCCACGCACTTCACCTGCCGTGTCCAGCAATTCCGGCCACACCACTCCCAACCGGCTAACATCGATGCCCGGATATGAAAGATACTCGTATGCCGCCCTGATCTTGCCATCCTTGTTGGCCGGCAAGCCGGCGGTTTCTGCAGCATGCGGGCTCAGCGCCAGTGTCTGCAGCTTGTCCCGCAAACTGCTCAGTTGTTCTGTCCTGGCCTCGAAAAATTGTTTTCTATGCTGGGAACACAGCCCCTTCTCGATTGCCAGCGGCGTGAGACGCTGGTCAGCATTGTCAGCCCGCAGCAGCAAGCGGTACTCGGCACGCGAAGTAAACATCCGATACGGTTCGCTGACGCCCCTGGTGACCAGATCATCAATCATGACCCCGATATAGCCTTGTGACCGGTCAATCCTCAGCTCATCAAGCTGACACGCCACAGCCGCCGCATTCGCCCCGGCGACAAGACCCTGTGCAGCAGCTTCTTCATATCCCGTCGTCCCGTTGATCTGACCGGCCAGAAACAGCCCCGGCAGCTTTCTGACTGCCAGAGATGCATCCAGTTCGCGCGGGTCGACATAATCATATTCAATGGCATAGCCCGGCTGCAGGATTTTCACGTTCTCAAGTCCGGCAATTGAATGGACGTAAGCTTCCTGCACATCTTCCGGCAACGAGGTTGAGATCCCGTTCGGATAGATGGTCATGTTATCTATGCCTTCCGGTTCCAGGAAGATCTGGTGCGATGTCCGATCGGCGAACTTGACCACCTTGTCTTCAATTGATGGACAGTAGCGTGGGCCGGTCCCTTCGATAAAGCCGGCATACATCGCCGATTTATGCAGATTGTCCGAGATAATCTTGTGGGTCGCTGCGTTGGTATGCGTGATGTGGCAACTGACCTGCGGTGCATGCGTGCGCGATGTCATTGTCGAGAAATAGAACGGATGCGCATCACCGGCCTGCTCCTCCAGGCCTTCATAGTTGATCGTGGACGCATCAAGGCGCGGCGGTGTCCCGGTTTTCAGCCGCCCGATCTGCAATCCTGTGCCGCGCAATACCCGGGACAGTCCGTTGCTCGGTTCTTCACCAACCCGGCCTGCCGGTATTTTCCTGTCACCTATATGGATCAGACCGCCGAGGAATGTCCCGGTGGTCAGTACCACGGCGCTGCAGGAGATTTCCCGACCATCCTCGCCCACAATCCCGCAAACCCTGCCATGCTTCATCATGAATGCGCCGACGGCGGCTTCAATCACGCTCAGGTTGGCGTGGCCGAGAATTTCTTCCTGCATGGCAACGCGATAAAGCTGCCTGTCGATCTGTGCACGCGGACCGCGGACTGCAGGGCCCTTCGACCGGTTGAGCAGCCGATACTGGATCGCCGCCCTGTCACTTGCCCTGGCAATCAAGCCATCCAGTGCATCGATCTCGCGAATGAGGTGACCCTTCCCCAACCCGCCCATTGCCGGGTTGCAGGACATTTCTCCAATGGTCGATTTCCGGTGGGTTACCAGCGCCGTGCGCGCACCGCGGCGCGCGGCCGCACTTGCAGCCTCGCAGCCTGCATGGCCACCGCCAACCACCACAACGTCATAATCAGTATTCTGGTTCTGTTTCATCGTTCACGGTCCATACACGAACTGTGGATAAACATCAAAAAAGACTTCGTTTCACGTGAAACAAATTTGGGTTGAACTGTCATTTCCCGATGCAAAACTTCGAAAAGATGTTGTCCAGCAGGTCCTCGGTGCCAACCTCACCGATCAGCTTGCCCACGTTTCGCGCAGCTCGCCTGAGATCTTCGGCCAGCAACTCAATCGGCAATTCCGGTTTCAACGCATTTTCCAGGTGCGATACGGCGGACTTCACTGCCTGTACCTGCCGTTCACGCACCAGCAGAGCCGGTTCGCCATCGCCGGATAGCTCAGCGGCCATACTGGCAAGCAGTGTCATCAGGTCTTCAATCCCCTTGCCTGTCAGCGCTGAGACTTGCATATCGTACGAAACCTGTGGTTTTGGAGTGCCAATATCGGCTTTGTTCCAGATTCGTAACGTAGGTGAATCGACACCGGTATTCTGCCATTCCGCATCGGGCGAGGCGACACTGATGACAATATCGGCGTGAGACAGACGCTCGTGCGTCCGGTCAATACCCAATTGTTCCACATGTGAATCGACTCTGTCGCGAAGTCCGGCCGTATCGCTGATAACCATCGCGACGCCGCCCAGATCAAGCGAGACTTCCACGACATCACGCGTCGTCCCGGCCTCACTGCTGACAATGGCCACATCACGTGCAGCAATCGCATTCAGCAGACTGGATTTTCCCACATTCGGCGAACCGGCCAGCACGACACGCACCCCTTGCCGGTTGAGATGCCCGCGTTGGCTGTCGTGCAGGTTTCCCGTCATGATCTTGGCCAGATTAACCACACTGTCGCGTATCTGCGGCAGCGCAGCATCGGCCACACCTTCTTCATCAGTGAAATCAATACACGCTTCAGCCAGTGCGCTGGCTTCGATCAACTGGTCGCGCCAGGCATGGAATATCTCGGACGCCCTACCGTCCACGTGAAACAATGCCTGCTTCACCTGGGTCGCGGTTTCGGCTGCCAGCATGTCATTCAGGCCTTCAACGCCAACCAGGTCAATCTTGCCATTCGACAGCGCGCGCCTGGTAAACTCTCCCGGTTCCGCCGGCCGAAATCCGTCCATTGAACCCAGTTCGCCCAGGAACAGCCGTACGATGCCCTGACTGCCGTGCAGATGAAACTCTGCAATGTCTTCGCCGGTAAAGCTGTTCGGGCCGGGAAACCACAGCACAATGGCTTCATCGAGCTTGACGGTGCCTTGCGATATCTTCACCGATACCCGTTCAGCCCTCCGCGCTGCCGGCAACCGGCCACATGAAACCTGCACTGCGACACCCGCCAGCGGACCAGATACGCGCACAACTGCAATACCTGCCTTGCCCGCACCCGAAGACAATGCGTAAATCGTATCAACTGTATCTGGCATATATCCTCAAACTGGTAACAAGGTAGCTTAAGCCCATGTCGAATCCGACTGCCGCAAAGAACAGACTGGCGAAGGAGACCAGCCCATACCTGCTTCAGCACGACACCAATCCCGTAGACTGGTTTGCATGGGGCGACGAAGCGTTTAACGAAGCCCGCACTAAAAACAAGCCGATCCTGCTGTCAATCGGTTATGCGGCTTGCCACTGGTGTCACGTGATGGCCCATGAAAGCTTTGAAGACGCCGCCGTGGCAGAACTGATGAACGCCCATTTCGTCAATATCAAGGTCGACAGGGAGGAACGCCCGGACATAGACCGCATCTATATGGATGCGCTTCACATGATGGGAGAGCAGGGGGGCTGGCCACTTACCATGTTCCTGACACCGGACCTGAAACCATTCTGGGGCGGCACGTATTTTCCGCCCGAGTCAAAATACGGACGCCCGTCTTTTTCACATGTGTTGCGCGAACTCAGTCGCATCTGGCAAAGCGAACCGGAAAAGATCTCTACCAATACCCAGGCTCTGCTCGATCGTCTCGGTGCGCCTGTGCCCACCGGCAACAGCCCCGATCCTGATCATGATCTTCTCGAGCAAACCCTCCAGCACGTGATACGCGCCGTTGATCCGGAAAATGGCGGCATTGGCCAGGCTCCGAAGTTTCCACAAGGACCGCTTTTCCAACTGCTGTGGTCGGCGCACCAGTCGCATCCCGACAAGGGATATGATGCACCTGTGTGGCTGACCATGAACAAGATCTCCCAGGGCGGCATCTATGATCATCTGGGCGGTGGCATTGCCAGATATGCAGTAGATGCAAAATGGCTGGTGCCGCATTTCGAAAAGATGCTGTACGACAACGCACAATACCTGTCGCTGCTGTGCAAGATGCACAACGCCGCGCCCGGCAAACTGTTCCGTCAGCGAATCGAGCAAACCGCAGCATGGTTATTGTCCGACATGCAAACCGATGAAGGCCTGTTTGCATCAAGCTATGACGCTGATTCCGAAGGCATTGAAGGAAAGTTCTATTGCTGGAGCAGATCAGAAATTAACCATTTCTTAACCGAATCAATTCGAAACCGGTTTTGCCAGGTTTATGACGTGTCAGAGCAGGGCAATTGGGAACATACCAACATTCTCAACCGAACCGATCACGCGGACTGGCTATCTGATGATGAAGAGGCATTGCTCACCCAGGCGCGGAACGACCTGCTGACCCATCGCCACCAGCGCATTGCGCCAGGCTGGGATGACAAGGCTCTGACTGACTGGAATGCCTTGACTGTCATCGCCCTGCTCAATGCATCCGTCACACTGAACGATACAGCGCTTGAACAGGTTGCACTGGCAACCCTGGAAAAACTACAGACCCACTTGCGCTCAAAAGGGCGACTCCATCACAGTTTCAGAAGTGGACAGGTCAGAAGCCACGCCACGGCTGATGATTATGCCTTGCTGATTTCTGCAAACCTAGCCGCCTATGAAGTGACGCTTGACTGGAACTGGGTGAGACAGGCCGACACCTTGATGAGCGAAGCCGTGGAATACTATCTCGACCGGGATGACAACGCATTCACCATGGCGCCCAACGATGCGACAGATCTTATCATGCTCGACAAAT
>Ga0316192_10001168_pt1 | contig 19408 bp, 18 predicted proteins | sample MerIslwburrow_MG_FD_204931 | JGI IMG/M metagenome (GOLD analysis project Ga0316192, IMG submission 204931) | Coastal sediment microbial communities from Maine, United States - Merrow Island worm burrow | ecosystem: Environmental > Aquatic > Marine > Coastal > Sediment | place: USA: Maine...
CCACGAGCGCGGCGTGGGTTTCGGTGGCGTAGTCGACCAGCGCAGAAACAGGATCGGCGTGGTGCAACACCGTGAACGACACCGGCGTCTTCAGCGCCTGTTCGGCCTCGGCCGCGGCGTTTCGCACCGTGGCCGACTCTGACCCGATATCGCCACCATCCCATGACGCCTGGAGCCGTTCGAACTCAGCCGAGGCACCAGGATCGATCACGGTGGTGATCTCGACCTCGTAGTCGAACAGAGTGGCGAAGTCCTGGGCGGGGCGAAGGATCGAGCGCGACTCGGGGCTGCCGTTCAGCGCAACCACGAACGGGCCGTGGCACCGGAAACTGGGAGCCGCATAGGCCGGCCCGACCAGCATGACCGGCCGGTCGGTGGCTTCGAGCACCTCCGAGGCCACACTTCCCAGCACCGCGGCCGAGCGTCCCCGCCCGTGGGTTGACATACAGATCAGGCTGCGATTGTGGATTTTCGCCATCCTCGCCACCGCCGCTCCGACCGAACCGACGAGGGGCTCGATGACGACCTCAAGCTTGACGACGCCCCGGCCCCGGGCCTGATCGTCGACCGCCTCGTCAAGGTACTGGCGACTCGACCCCTCGTAGAAGCCAACGACCACCAGCGAGACCCCAAGGTAATGGGCAATGGCGGCCCCAGGCCCCAATGCTCGGGCCGCGTCGGTTGAGCCGTCGAGGAAGACAACCACATCGTCGAACATCTGACCATCGTCCGCTTCGGGGCTCAAGAGGAGCAAGGGTCGTTAGTCACATGCTGAACTTGAACCAAGAGAGGGCATTTGCCTCTGTTGGGCCGATTCCGCCGGCCTGATTATCAAACAATGAACGACAAAAGTAGCTCCCAAGGTCGGTCATCGGCGGCGCCTGATGTTGGGTTGTCCGGCCACCGGGAGTCGGGTTCGAGATCCGGCGACGGGGGTTCGGCGCCTGGGGGGTCGGAGTCTGGAGTGTCGAAACAGCGGCTGGGGGGACGGGTCTCGCGGTCGATGCTTCTGCTGCTGGTGATCGGCGACATCCTCGGGGCCGGGATCTACGTGCTGGTGGGGGAGTTGGCCGCCCAGGTCGGGCCCATGCTGTGGTTGGCCTTCGCCGGAGCGTTCGTTATCGCTCTCGCCTCGGCGGTGTCCTACGCCGAGCTGGTGACCCGCTTCCCCGGGGCTGCTGGGTCGGCCCTCTACGCTCGCCGCGCTTTTGGCTCGCCAACCATGACCGCCCTGGTTGGGATCGCGGTGCTGGCCTCGACGTTGAGTACATCGGCCACCACGGCCAGGGCCTTCGCCGGCGACTATCTCTCGGAGTTGGTCGAGGTGCCGACGTCGCCGGTGGCGGTACTGGTCGTCATTGTACTCACGGCGATTGCGGCCCTTGGGGTGGAGGCCTCGGCCCGGGCCAATGCCACATTGACCCTGGTGGAGGCGTCGGGCCTGGTGCTTGTCATCACCATTGGGGTGGTCGTGATCACCGGCGGCGAGGCCGAAGTCGGCTCGGTGTGGCAGCCCTCAACGCTCCAAGCCGGTGCCTACCTGAACGCCGTGGCCCTGGCCTTCTTTGCCTTCCTCGGCTTCGAGGACGCCGTGCATCTGTCGGAGGAGGTCGACAATCCGCGGCGCACGTTCCCGCTGGTGTTGCTGGGGGCGGTGCTCGTGGCCGGGGTCATCTACCTCCTGGTGGCGGTCACGACGGGGGCGGTCGTCGATCCCGCCGTGCTGGCGGCCAGCGACGGCCCCCTGCTCGAGGTGGTGAAGGCAGGAAACGTCGCCGTCTCCGACCAGGTCTTCGCCCTCATCGCCCTGGGTGCGGTGACCAATACCTCACTGTTCGCCTTGGTCTCGGCCGCCCGCCTGCTGTTCGGCATGGGCCGCGACGGCGACCTTCCTGCGGTGCTTGGTCGGGTCAGCGCCCGACGCGGGAGTCCGGTGGTGGCCGTAGTGGTCTCCGGCGCCCTGGCCGCGGTGTTGGCCGCCACCGGTGCGGTTGGCCCGCTGGCCCGCACCGCGGTGACGGCATTGTTGTTCGTGCTGTTCATCGTGAACGTGGCCGCCATCAAAACCCGTTCCGAGCCCCAAGGGTGGCGCCCTCCCCAGTGGGTGGCCTTCGCCGGTGCGGTCACGACCGGCTCGTTGTTCCTCCACCAACTCCTTACCGCCGATGGTTCAGGCCTGCTGCGCCTCGGGGCGCTGGTCGGATTGGGCCTTTTGGTGCGCCTCCTGGCTCGGTTCGGGCGGCGCGAGCCGGCGACGGCGGACTAGGGTCTTTGTGCTCTGCTTGTGAACTTTCGACCGTGACATGACCAACGAGATGGAATACTGGTCAGTCGTGGCCGGCAAAGAACAGTTCCCTGCGAACCAGAACTTATCTTCGTCGCCTGCGTCGGGCTCCGACGAGAGCGAGCAGGTGGCTCCGATCAAGGTCTTTCTGCTCGATGATCACGAGATCGTACGCCGAGGGGTGGCTGATCTTGTCGACGCCGAGCCGGACATGGCCGTTGTCAGCGAGGCGGCAACAGCCCTCGAGGCCCTCCGGGTCGTTGGTGAGTCCCACCCTGATGTCGCCGTACTCGACGTTCGACTGGAGCAGGGAAACGGGATCGAGGTTTGTCGGGATATCCGTTCCGAGCATCCCGATGTCGCCTGCCTGATCCTGACCTCCTTTGCCGACGACCAGGCCCTGCTCGATGCCGCCATGGCCGGGGCGGCAGGTTATGTGTTGAAACAGATCCGAAGCAACGATCTGGTGGAGTCGATCCGCAAGGTGGCCGACGGAGCCCAACTACTCGACTCGGCAACGGTGCGACTCAGCGTCCAGCGGTTGAAGAACAGCGATGAGGGGAAGGTCGCGGCTCTCACCGATCAGGAACGAAGGATCTTCGATCTCATTGGCGACGGCTACTCGAACCGTCAGATCGCCGAGGCGCTGTATCTGGCCGAGAAGACGGTCAAGAACTACGTGTCGAATCTACTGGCCAAGCTGGGTATGAGCCGCCGGACCGAAGCGGCCGCCTTCGCCGCCCGGCTGGAGGAACGCAACCGCCGTCGTTACGAATGATGACACCGGAATCCCCTGCTCCCAACGCTGAATCGGACCATCAGCGACCGATGAGCGTCACCGAGCAGATACTGCATGCCTCCCCCGACGCCATTCTGATCGTCGATGAAGGCGGCGTCATCGTGGCGGCCAACGAACGTTGCCAGGGCATGTTCAGCTACACCCCCGACGATCTGATAGGCCGATCGATCGAACTGTTGGTGCCCACGCCAAGCCGGAGTTCACATGTCGGATTGCGGACAAGCTACATCGAGCGGCCGCGGGTCAGGCCGATGGGCGGCTCCGGCGCCCGCCTGCAGGCACAGCGGGCCGATGGTTCTCTGGTCCCCGTCGACGTTGCTCTCAGCACCGTCACCATCGACGGCAGCACCATGGCCATGGCCGTCGTGCGCGATGTCAGCAGGCAGGTGGCGGCCGAACTTGAACTCGATGCCATCCGCCGAGAGGCTGAGGGGCGGCTCAGGCTCAGCGAGGCCGCCTTCCGTTCGGCCTTCGACGACGCAGCGGTGCCCATGGCCATCCTCGATCTGGAGGATCTGAGTCGGCAACGCATCGTGAGGGCGAACGAGGCGCTGGCCACCATGTTTGGTATCGCCGTCGACGATCTGGTTGGCAGGAGCACGGTCGAGCTGACCCATCCCGAGGACCGTGAGGTGAGCAGATCCCGGGCCGCCGCTCTGCTTCGGGGGAAGACCGGCTACCGAATTGAGCACCGCTACCGCCGGCCCAACGGTTCGTACCTGTGGGCTGCGGTGCATGCCTCCCCTTTGAGCATCGTCGAGCCCGATGAGGAAGGTAACGGAGGGAGCGACCAACGGTGCCTGGTCCACATCGTCGACATCACCCGTCGAATCGAGGCGGAGCAGGAACGGGATCGACGGGAGGAACTGCTGGCCGCCCTGGCCGGGGTGCGAAAGGCCGCCCTTGATGAACGGGTGACCGACGATGTCCTCCAGCTGATCGTCGCCGCGGTGGCCGACGCGCTGCAGGTCGAGGTGGCCTTCATTGCCTGTTCCGACCAGAGCGGTCAGCTGCAGGTACGGACCCACCGGGAGTCGGTCGGGCCTGATTGGTACCAGACAGTGCTCCCGGCCGGGAACGTTGCCGCCAGGGTTTTGAAGACCTCCGAGATCGAAGTCGTTCCTGTTCCCGGTGCCCTCTCCCACCTGCTGCCTGACGAGGCGTCGGGCAGCGATCCCATTGGTCCGCTCGTCGTCGTTCCCCTCCACACGGCAAACTCGGTTGAGGGCATCCTGGTCATGGCCCGGGGAGAAGGGGCGCCGCTATTCACCGAGCACGACCTGACCGTGGCCCAGTCACTGGCCGCCGAAGCCGCGGTCACACTCGTTCTGGCTCGGGCGCGGGAAGATCGGCGCCACATGTTGCTGGTTGAGGATCGTGAACGCATCGCCCGTGATCTCCACGACGTCGTTATCCAGCGTCTCTACGCAACCGGGATGCGGCTCCAGAGCGCAGCCGGTCGTCCGGATCTGTTGGCCGAGCGGGCCAACGAGGCGGTCGGCGACCTGGATGACACCATCGCCGATGTGCGTAACGCCATCTTCCAGTTGACCAAGCCTGACAACACCGTTGCCGGCGAACTGCGGCGTCTGATCGACCGCCATCGGGCCTCGGGCCGATGCGCCCTCACCCTGGAGATCGAGGGCGACATCGAGGTGTTGTCACCAGTGGTGGTGAATCATCTGCTGCCAACGGTCAACGAGTTGCTCTCGAACGTTGATCGTCACGCCGAGGCGTCCGAGGCCCTGGTTGCCGTCACCGTCGATCAGGTACAACTGGCCGTGACGGTTCGCGACGATGGAATCGGCCTCCGGCCAGGAGCCGGCCAGGGATTTGGTCTGCGCAACCTGACCAAGCGGGCCATGTCGCTGGGGGGAAGCTTGGAATACGAGGAGGCAACGGACCAGGGAGCTGAACTCCGCTGGTCGGTTCCCCTGGCCTGACCTCGGGTGCGGCGCGACCGTTGCTGAGGGTGTGCTCCTACTCGCGGTGCGGCAGGACCACCACCGCGGTCTTGGCGTGGTGTACCACGTACGTGCTAACCGAGCCGAGGAGCAAACCGCGGAACCCACCGTGTCCCCTGCTGCCGACGATGATCATGTCGGCCCCTTCGGACTGGTCGATCAGAACCTGGCCGGAGTGGCCCTGGCGGATCACTTTGCTGATCGTCACCCCTGGGTGGTCGTCGGTCCCGATTGAGGCCAGGACCTTGTCCACCATCTCGCCCGCGTGCGTTTCGACGTCAGCCAGGTTGTAGGCAGGGAACTCAAACCCGCTCACGGGCGGGATCTGCCAGGCATGGGTGGCAACGATCTCGTCGCCTGACTTGGCATGGGCCAGGGCCCATCGCAGGGCTTCGGTTGACTGTTCCGACCCGTCGACACCAACAATGATTCTGCTCATGATTTTGTGGTTCTCCTTCGTCTGTCTGCTGGTTGCGGCTTTGGTGTGAGGCTATTGGTCTCAGGTCAATGACCACCGGATGGCTGTGGTCTACGGTGATGGGCACAACATTCGAGATTGGCACACATTAGGGAGTCAAAAGTTGAGGGACTATGCCGGTGAATTGACTCTGGACGAAGCTTGGCAGATCTTGGCCGATGAGGACAACGCGGTCCTGATTGATGTTCGAACGAGAGCTGAATGGAACTTTGTGGGCGTTCCGGTGCTTGAGGGGGTCGGCAAGCGGCCGCGCATGGTCGAGTGGACCACCTACCCCGATGGCGCCCCCAACCCCGACTTTGTCGAACAAGCGAGCAAGGACCTCGACCCTGCGACCCCGGTGCTGTTGTTGTGCCGTTCGGGGGAGCGCTCGCGTGGCGCAGCCCAGGCGTTGGCGGCCAGCGGGTTTGAGCGGGCCTACAACATCACCCTGGGTTTTGAGGGTGACCTCAACAAGCTTGGTCACCGCACCACAGGCTGGCGCTACGCCGGTCTTCCGTGGAAGCAGGGATAGGGCGGTCGCTCAAGGCCGGCTCAAGACTCGAGTTGGGTGGCCAACACCTCGAGGGCGCCCACGGCGAAGGCGACCATGTTGGTCAGCCGATCGTCGCTGCCGGTGAGGATGTGGCGTGAGGCCTCCTGGGGGCCGGCGACCGCAACCCAGCCATGGCCGGACGGGTCGCCGTAGCCATTGCCCGATGGTCCGGCTGCCCCGCCTTCACCGATACCCCAGGTCGATCCGATGTGGGCCAGGGCGCCGCGGGCCAGATGCAGGGCCCACGGCTCCGACGCCCCCCGCAGTTTGCGGGGCCGTTCGATCTTGCCGGTGAGCAGGCCGTCGAGGGCCTTGCGGGTGTAGATCACGCCTCCTCCGAGGAAGTAGCCCGAGGCCCCGGGCCTCGCCAGCAGGGCGGCCGAGATGAGCCCCCCGGCGCTTCCTTCGGCCACGCCGACCGTCTCCCCCCGTTCGATCAGTCGATCGCCACAGACCGCCCCGGCGGCGAGCAGTTCGGTCGGTAGGAGGGATGCTGAGGTTGTCATGGCCACAGTCAAGCACCTCTGGTCGGGGGCGAGCACCCTGGGCCGGGGATCGGTACTCTCGATTGGGTGAAGGACTCCGAGTTGGTCTGCGCCCAATGTGGGGAGGATGATGATCTCCTGGGCGAACGCAACGGTGAGGTGATCACGATCACCTGCGGTGCCTGCGGCCTGATCTGGGATCGCGACCTGGCGCCACGGTGTAAGCGTTGCGATTCGACCGAGGTCCGACCGGCCTTCCAGGCAATCCTGGAGAAGTCACGGGGCACCCAACTCTCGATGCAGTCGGTTCGCCTGGTGCATCTGTGTCCGGATTGCGATTCTGACCGGCTGCGGGCCTATCTTCGGTCGAACACACCGCTGCCACCCGATGAGTTGCCCGTCACCCCACGGGATTGACGCATCGGGCCGGACGGCGACGGGTTGGAGCAGGGCAGCGGGCCATTGAACGAACCGATCGAGACCAGAATCGACGCCGGGGCCCTCACACTGGGGGCTCTGCTCTACGGTTCAGCGTCGGCTCCGCCGGTCCTGATGTTGCACGGACAGTCCGATTCGGCCTGGAGCATGGATTCCGTGGCCCGGGCCCTGGCCGATCGCTACCGGGTGATCAGCCTCGACCTGCGGGGTCACGGGAACAGCGACTGGGGTAGCTACACCCTGCTGCACATGATCGGTGACCTGGTTGGGGTGGTCGAAACCCTGGATCTCGTTGCCCCGATCATCATCGGCCACTCACTCGGGGGTCAGGTGGCGGCCCAATTCTGCGGTGTCTATCCCGAGATCCCGCGAGCTGCGGTGCTGATCGAGTCGCTCGGTCCTCCGCCCCATCGTCTGGCCCGCACCGATCCCGAGGCCCACGAACGCCACTACTCCCGAACCCGGGTGGAACGGGTCCGCCAACGGGCCCGGAGTCGGCCGTTGGCCAATCTGGCCGAAGCGGTGGAGCGGATCCGGACACTCCACCCCGGCCTCGACGCTGAACGGGCGGCGCTGCTGGCCGACAAGGGCACCAGCGAGCGACCGGACGGGAGTCGGGAATGGCGTTTCGATCCCGCCTCGCGGGACTGGGTTGCCGGCCACGACCACGATCGGGCCGAGCAACGCTGGCGCGGTGTCACCTGCCCGGTTCACGTAGTTCTCGGCCGCGATGCGTGGGACCGGTTCTGGAAGCTCTCGTTGCCCTTCAGCGAAGAACTCGAAGGGCCATTCACCGATGAGGAGGTGGCCCGGCGCCTGTCGAACTTCGCCGACGTGAGCTGCGCTCAAGTGGCCGACGCCGGCCACATGGTCCACTATGACCAACCCCTTGAGCTCAACGCCAGCATCGCCCGCTTCCTGAGCGAACGGGTCGAGTGACCCTAGGTGCAGCGCTGGGCCGCGGTGGGTGGGTGGGTGGCATGTCCGCGACACCATCGGGACGGGCTCAGTGCAGGTCGTCCTCGATGTAGGTTCTGATGATCTCGTCGTAGGTAGCCTCGCCAATAAAACCGAGCACATCGGCCCGTTCAGTGGCGAAACGTCGGGGCCAGCCGGCGATGATGGCGGCCACCACCGGGTCGGCCCGTTCCACGATGTGGTCAACGGCGTCCGGTCCCGCCACCCGGGCCAGGGCCTCGATCTGTTCGGCCACGGTCACCGAGACACTGGGCATGGTCAGATTGCGGCGGGGACCGAGGCGTGCGGTGTCGAGTTCTGCGGCGTGGAGCAGGTAGCCGACGGCCGAGCGGGGGCTGGCGTGGATGTGGCGGACTGATCGGGGCACCGGGAGGATGGCCTGCTCGCCGGCCAGCGGCTCGCGGATGATGGAGGAGAAGAACCCGGAGGCGGCGGCGTTCGGCCGCCCGGGTCGCACGGTGATGGTCGGCAACCGCAGGCCAATCCCGTCGATCAGGCCCCGGCGCGAGTAGTCGGCCAGCAGGGCCTCACCCATGGCCTTCTGGGTTCCGTAGGAGGTCAGGGGGGTGAGGTGGAAGTCATCGCCTATCACCTCGGGAAACGGCGCCCCGAACACGGCGATGGAGGAGGTGAATACCACCCGGGGCACCGACGGGGCCGCGGCCAGGGCGTCAAACAACAGCCGGGTGCCGTCGAGGTTGACCCGGTACCCCTTGGCCAGGTCGGCCTCGGCCTCACCCGACACCACACCTGCCAGATGGAAGACCACGTCGGCTTCGCGCTCGGCCAGCATGGTTGCCGTTCCCCGATCGCTCAGATCGGCGGCAATGTGGTTGACCTCGATGGCAGGATTCACCTCCGAGTCGGTGTGGGCTGCAGGCCTGGAACCGGTGGTGGCGTCACCCCCGTCGATTGGGGCCACGATGTCGACCAGATCAAGCGCAGCAAGGGGCGCCCCTCCCAGCGCCGCCGTTTCCAGCAGGCGATCGGTGAGCTTCCGGCCGATCATGCCGGTCGCTCCGGTAATGAGAACTCGCATGGGTTGTTCCTACTCTGCAGGGTCTGGTCGGTGGTGTTGGTGGTCGCCGGTTCGGCGATCACGTCGAACCGGTCAGGGGGTGTTCGGGACAAATCGGGCCATTGAGGTATCCTTTCCGACCGACGCCACGTTTACAGCAACGATGACGATGTGGCGCCACGCGGCGGAGGCGATGACAGAAGTACCAGGTGGCAGCGAAAGAGCGTTGAGGCCCGACCCTATTGCAGAGTCGGCGTTCTCGTCGATGCTGGGCGATGCTGTCCAGGGCGACGGCCGTAGCTTTGAGCGGCTCTATCGTTGGTTGGCGCCGCAGGTCACCAAGTTTGCCTGTTCCCGTAGTGCCGAGGACCCCGAGGGTATTACCAACGAGGTGTTCCTCCGGGCCTTCCGGGGCCTCAACTCCTTCCAGGGCGACAGCACCCAGTTCCGGGCCTGGATTTTCGCCATTGCCAGAAACCAGTTGATCGACGCCCACCGGGCCCAGAGCCGCAGGCCGGAACGCTCCGATGACGTGGTTCCCGATCGGTCGGTCGAGGGGGCCGAGGTGACGGCGCTTGACGCGCTGGGTACCCAGCGGGTGGTTCGCATGCTCGGCCAACTCAGTGATGATCAGCGCGACGTCATCCTGTTGCGCATGATCGGTGATCTGAGCCTGGCCCAGGTGGCCGCCATCGTCGACAAGCCGGTGACAGCCGTCAAAGCGTTGCAGCGCCGAGGCCTGCGGCGACTCCAACAAGAAGTGCTAGAAGAGGTGGTAAGGCCATGACCGACGAGTCGAACGCCGCTCGCTGGGCTCTCGAAGATGAGGAACTTGAACTGCTCCTGTCGGGGCAGACACCGGCCCAGGTGGGTCGAACGGGCAACCCGGTTGCGGAGTTTTTCGCCGACGCCCGTCATGGGCGGGGTATTGCCCCGGTCCAGCCCAATGAGGAGTTGCAGCGGTTGTTCTCCGGGGCGAATGGGCCTTCGGCCATATCCGAGTGGGAGACCGAGGCCATCGACGCCACCCGCCTGCCGCCGGATGTGCGGGGGGCCTCGACGGCGGCAACTCCGGCCGTGGGTTCCGAACCCCGCCCGACCCCGAACCTCGGTCCCGATCCCGGCCCTGTCGACCCTGGGCCTGGTGTGCTCCCGGCCTTCGGGAACCTTCCCGAACTCGGGAGCCTTCCGGGCCTTGGGAGCCTTCCGGGTATGGGTGCCGAGCCTGGCCGCCCCATCGATGCGTCCGATCCCACCGTGGCCGACTACCCATCGTGGGCCACGGCCGACCCTGCTGGTCACACCGGTCATGCTGGTCACACCGGTCATGCTGGTCACACCGACCATCTCGGCCAGCAGCCCTACCGAGGGGGTGGAGAGGATCGGGAGCTTCCCTTTCGCCGCTCCCTGGCTCAGCAACCGGACGAGGCGGGGCCACTGGTCTATCAGTCGTCACCGTTTGAAGCGGTTGTTGCCGTGCTCCGCCCCTCGGGTTCGAAATTGCTGATGGTGGCGGCCCTGCTCGCCGTCACCCTGGCGTCCATCCAAGCCATCGGCTCCTACAACATCGGCGGGTCAGGTGAGGTCGAGAACCAGGTCCTGGCCGGCCCTGCCGCCGATGGCGGGGCAACCGACGATGAGGCAACCGCAGATGAGGGGGCGGCGACAACCGGGTTCACGATCTTGGCTCCCATCGCCACCGCCCCAGTGCCGTCGTTGATCCCCGGCAGCACCCAACGGGCTGCCCCCGCGACCACCGAAGCAACGACGTCATCGTTGGATTCGATAACCTCCGCCGACGACCTCACCGGCTCAACCGATTCCACCGACGTCGAGACGACACTCGAATCGACAACCACCAGCACGGGGCTCACCTCGTCCCTGGTCGAACCGGCGGTCACAACCACCGTTGAGGTGACCACGACCGAGCGGGCGACGACCACGGAGTCGGTGACGACGACCACGGAGTCGGTGACGACCATCCCGGACGAGGTGACCCTCGCCACCGGCCAGACCTACACCGTTCCAGACATACCGGCCGGAAGGTACCGGGCCCGGGTGCCGCTGGGTGACGTTGGCTGCGAAGCTGATCTGAACGATGGCGGTACCCTCATCAAGAAGCAGCCGGGCACCCTGCTCACGTTCAGCTTGGGCGAGGGTGGCAGTGTGTCGCTGAGAGGCTCCTGCCCCTCGACCTTCACCGTGTCCTGACATGGTGGATCTCGGTCTCAGCTCGGCCACCGAACTGGCGGCCGCCATCAAAGGGCGGGAGCTGTCATCGCTGGAACTGCTCGACCACTACCTTGAGCGCGTCGAGCAACTGAACCCCGCCCTCAACGCCCTGGTCACCTTCGACCTGGGGCGGGCCCGCGAAGCTGCCGGCGCGGCCGATGCCAGAACCATGGCCGGGGGCAAGCTCCCTCCACTGCACGGCCTGCCCTGTTCGATCAAGGACGCCATCGCCACCGAGGGCGTGCGAACCACCGGAGGTGCCGTCGAGCTAACCGACAATGTGCCCGCCCAGGACGCCTCGGTGGTACGGCGGGTGAGGGATGCGGGAGCCGTGGTCTTCGCCAAGTCGAACCTTCCCCAATGGTCCGCCGACATGCAGGCGTTCAACGAGCTCTTCGGCACCACCAACAATCCGTGGGACCTGGCCCGGACGCCGGGTGGTTCATCGGGAGGGGCGGCGGCCGCGGTGTCGGCCGGCCTGTCTGCGTTCGACATCGGAACCGATATCGGCGGATCGATCCGGGGTCCCGCCCATTTCAGCGGGATCTGTGGGCACAAGCCGAGCTTCGGGGTGGTGCCGGCCCTTGGCTACATCGACCATCAGACCGCGGGCTCGACCGAACCCGACGTCAACGTGCTCGGTCCGCTGGCCCGCTCGGTCAGCGACCTGAAGTTGTTGTTCGACGTGATCGCAGGCCCGACTGAGGATCGGGCACCAGGTTGGCGCCTCGAGCTGCCTCCACCCCGGTCAAGGCGGCTGGCCGATTATCGCATCGGAGCCTGGCTCGACGATCCTTCGTGTCCGGTGTCGAGCCCGGTGGCGACGATCCTCGATCAGGCCGTTCGTGCGGTCGAGGGTGAAGGGGTTTCTGTCGACCGCAACGCCCGACCGGGGATCAGCTTCGATGTTGTCCACGATGTCGGCCTTCCCCTCATCTCGGCGGCCACGTCACCCGGCCGCTCCGAGGAGGAGATGGAACGGTTCCGCCGGATAGTGCTCGACCCCGCCGGTGCCTCTGAGGCCCTGCTGATGCGGGCCAGGGCTTCGGCCACATTCCACCGTGACTGGCTGTTGCTGACCGAGGAACGTGAGCGGATCCGTCGGATCTGGGCCGAGTTCTTCACCACCGTTGACATTCTTCTGTGCCCCGTCATCATCGTTCCCGCCTTTGAACATCAACAAGCAGGCACCCTCTACACCCGCAGTCTCCACGTCGACGGCCAGCAACGTCCCTACGTCGACCTGATCCTGTGGACGTCGTTGATCGGGATGGCCTACCTGCCATCCACGGTGGTCCCGGTTGGTTGGACCGACGACGGCCTGCCCGTCGGCATCCAAGTGGTCGGTCCGTTCCTCGGTGATCGCTCGACGCTGACGGTGGCCGGGCATCTTGAGCGACTACTCGGTGGCTATCGGGTGCCACCCATGGCGCAGCTTTCGACCTGATCGACCGTACCCCGCCGTTGCCGTTGCCGACGCCGACGCCGGTGGCGACGCCGGTGGCGGCGACGGGGCGGCAATATCGTCTTTCTGGTCGCCAGGGTAATCTGACTCGGCAATGATGCAGGGATGGGAGAGGCATTGCACGACGGTGGGGACGGTTCAGTACGGGCGGTGGCACGGTTGGCCGAGCCGTTTCACGCCATCACCTACTACAGCCGCGAGCTGACCAACCTGACCGACCACGGCTACAAGGGGTGGTGGCACGGCTACTTCGGTTACCGCCCGGCGCCGCTGGGGGAGGTCAGTGCCTCCACCGTGTCGTCCATCTTCTACAACTTCGCCCCCCGCATGGTGGCCCGGGCCGTCCCCGGAGTCTGGGCCATCCGCTCACCGGCCGATACCACGGCCTGGCGCCTCGAGCTGGTGGGCCGGGCTCTGTCCCGGATCTTTGGCGACGGTGCGAGCGGGGGCGATATCACCACCGCGGCCAATCTGGTCAGGCGGGCCCTCGACAACGCCGAGAGCGGGGCCCGGCCCCTGTTTGCCGCCTACGCCGAACTGGAGTGGCCCGACGATGATGCACTGGCCCTGTGGCACGGTTGCACCCTGCTCCGGGAACTGCGGGGCGACAGCCACAACGTGGCACTGGCCGCGGCCGAGGTCGACGGACCGATGAGCCATGTCCTGATGGCAGGCCGCGGTCATGGCAATCGACCGACGATCCTGGCCATCAGAGGATGGACCGACCAGGAGTGGGACAGCGCTGTCGAACGGCTGATGGCCCGGGGTTGGGTGGACGCCGACGGATCGTTGACGACCGAGGGAAACGAGGCCCGATCCGCCATCGAACGCCACACTGATGGGTTGAGTGCGGGACCCGTGACCAGGCTTGGTCCTGACCGATTGCAGCGGTTCTGTTCGGCCATGGACCCTCTCGTCGAGTTTCTCAAAGAGAGCGGTGAGGTTTCGGGCCGGTGGCCGCCGCCCCATCTACTCAAGGCCGCCCCATCCACCCAAGGCCGCTCAACTGACCAAGGAAGCAACAGCTAGCACGATGTCGAGTCATAGCAACCCATCCGACCCCGACCTGTCGATCATCGTCTGGGTCGACGACGATGCCTACGAGGGCCTACCCGGGCACACCATTGGCCGCGATCCTCGGGATTCGATCACGATCGACCACCCTCATGTGTCGCGCCATCACGCCATGCTCGAATACGGCGACGGTCGTTGGGCCGTCACCGACGACAAGAGCATGAATGGCCTCTATGACCGCACCGACGGCACCCGGATGCCGTCGGTGCCGCTGGCGCCCGGATCGACCGAGGTGTGGTTTGGTCCGCCGCACTCCTCGCCGTCGGTTCGATTTGAGGTCTCGGCGCCTCCGGGGCCTGGTCCCAGCTCGGACCCTCCACCCTATAACTCGCCTCGACCGGGCCCCGATCACCGACCTGCGTCCCGTCCACCCCCTCCGCCCCCGGGCCCTGGCGGCTACACGCCTCCGCAGTACCTGCCCGGACCGGGTGGGTCGCCGGGCCCAGCCTTTTGAACCTGCCCCCTCGGCTGCGCCCCCACCCAATCTGAACACCCAGAGCCTGCAGGAAAACGTCGAGGTTTTCAGCCAATCGATTGCGGTCCGTCAGGAGAACGAACTCGTGATCGGCCGCGCCGTGGACTGCGACATCACCGTCCGGGGTGGCATACGCCTGCTCAGCGAGGTCAGCTTTTTGCTGCCCCCTGGTTCCCTGACGGCGGTGGTCGGGCCCAGTGGGAGTGGCAAGAGCACCCTGCTCGGCGCCTTGACCGGCAGGCGACCGGCCACCGCCGGTCGGGTGTTCCTCGGTGGACGCGACCTCTACGCCTCGGCTGAGGGGATGGGGCGCCGTATCGGCTTTGTGCCCCAGGCCGACGCGGTGCATGAGTCGCTGTCGGTGCGCTATGCCCTGACCGCGGCGGCCAGGTTGCGACTTCCCGCCGACGTCAGCGGCAAGGAGATCAAGGTCAATGTCGAACGGGTGGCGGGAGAACTGGGTCTGGTCGAGCGAGTCGACGGCAGGATCGAGTCGCTCTCGGGAGGTCAACGCAAGCGGGTGAGCGTTGGCTATGAACTGGTCGGCGAACCCCAGGCCCTCATCCTCGACGAACCGACCTCGGGCCTCGACCCTGGCCTGGAGCGGGAGCTGATGAGCAATCTCCGGGGCCTGGCCGATAAGGGCACCACCACCGTCGTTGTCACCCACAGCGTGCAGGGTGTCGCCCTCTGCGATCTGGTGCTGGTGTTGGCCCCCGGGGGTCGGTTGGCCTTCATTGGTCCCCCCGGCCGTGTCGCCACCCATTTCCCCTGCCCGGACATGACGAGTGTGTTCACCATGCTCAGTACCCGTCAGCGCGCCGAATGGGAGCGGGAGTTCGCCCAGACCACCTCCTACCGGAAATTCGGGGCGCAGCTCCCACCGTCGAGCGGCGTGCCGTCGGCTCCTTTGCCCCCGCGGCGCTTCACCCGGGACCTGCGGGTCGCCCTTCGGGTTCGTGCTGAGCCGCTGGTTGGTGTTGTCCCTGGTGGCGGTGGTGCAGGCCGTTCTGCTCCACTACGTGGCGTCGATCCGTCAGCTCCACTCCCTCGAACCGCAGTTGTTGCCCTGGGGTCAGGTTGAGTTGATGGTGGTGATGGCCGGGGTCGGGGTCTCCAGCGTCGGTGTCGGTCTGTTGATCTCGGCCCTCGTGTCCGATCCCGCCAAGGCGCTCACCGTTCTGCCGCTGGCCGTCATCCCCCTGCTGTTGTTCAGCGGCCTCGTCGTCGCCACCTGGGGTCGCCCCGCGATCGAGGAAGTCACCTACATGAACCCGGTTCAGTGGGGTGGTTCAGCCGCCGCGGTAACGATGAACCTGCAGGGCAGCACGGTCTGCGGCGAGCTGACGGATGCCGATCGGATCACGGTCGACGAGGCTCTCGTCGGCCAGATTGATACCGACCAGATTGCTACCAACCAGATTGCTACCAACCAGGCCTCACTGTTCAACCTTGAAACCTGCAACCCCCGATGGTCGCGTGAGGCCAACACCCAGGCTGTGAATCTGGCCGCTTTGGGCGGCTGGTCGCTGGCTCTGGTTCCCCTGGTGGGTGTAGCCACCAGCTGGTCGTTTCGGCGTCCCTCCCGTCGAGGCTGACGGTTCGGTTCAATCGCCCGCCGCTCAGACCACGGCGATGACGGCGAACGCCGCCACCCCAATGGCGATGCGGTAGTAGCCGAACACATCGAGGCTGCGCTGCTGGAGCCACGACACCATCCACCGGACCGAGATCACGGCGGCGACGAAGGCCACCACCAAACCGATCAGCGGGGTCACCACCCCAAAGGTGTCGAGCAACAGGCCGCCGTCGTCCTTGGCCGTCAGCACCGTTGCCGCCGACAGGGTGACCAGCCCCAGCAGGAAGCTGAACTCGACCGCCGCCCGCAACGAAAGCCCGACGAGTACCGCGGTCATGATAGTCACCAGGCTGCGGCTGACGCCGGGCCACAGGGCAATGGCCTGGCCCAGACCGATCAGCCCGGCCTGGGCATAGGTGATCTGGTGCAGCTCGGCGCCTGCCCGCTCCAACAGGCCGCTGCGGGTGAAGGCCAGGATGGCGATACCGCCGACCAGCCAGGCGGCGGCGATGGGGGGAACCCCGAACAACCGGTCCCTGACAAAATCCTTGAGGATCAAGGCGATGATTGCGGTGGGAACGAAGGCCGCCACCACCGCCAGCAGGATCCGACGGCCCTCGACACTGCGGCCCAGGATGCCATCGATCATCTGGCGGATCCGCTCCTGGTACACGACCAGCACGGCCAGGATCGCCCCGGCCTGGATGCAGATGGCGTAGGCATCGAGGGCGGTGTCCTCGGCCTTGGTGCCGCCCAGTCCCAGGATCTCGTTGGTGACGAGCAGATGTCCGGTTGAGCTGACGGGCAGGTACTCGGTGAGCCCCTCAACCAGCCCGAGGATGATGGCCGACCACACCGACAGTCCGGTCACCGTTGCCTCGGCATCGCCCTGGGCCATCGCCGGTAGGGCCCAGGCCATCACCACGATCAAAAGGGCCGTACCCCACCACCATTTGTTTGTTTGGCGCCTTCGTTGCGAGATCATCAAGCGGTTGATGTTGCCATGGGTGATGGCGATTTCGCTCGCCGTTCGTCCGATTCCGATGTCGTTCACGGAACTGACACATTTGTGGTTCAGTCGGAGTCGTGGGGGCGGTGACTGGTGGGGGGTTGGCGGCCCCGGTGGTGCAATATGGTTGGAATCTGAAATAGGAATCGAACGGTTGTTCGATTAGGGTGAACGTATGTCTGCGTCGCCTGCATCATCGGAAGACCACGAGCCGGGTCAGGGCTCCGAGGAATGGGAGCAGCTGCGCCGTTCGGTGGCCATGTTGCCCCCCGGAGCGTGGGCTCTCAGGAGGGAGGAGGCCCTGCGGGTACTGCATCTGCTCGTTGCCTCCCGGCGCCGGGGTTAGCGTCGTACGGCACCGGCTCGAAGTGCCCTGGGGTGGGCCTAGCTTTCGGGGGCGCCCAGGCCCCGGGCCACGAAGTTGACGATGGCCGGCAATTCGTCGAGGGCGATTGGCTCGTCCGATTTGATCATGCGGGCCAGGAGGGGTCCTTCGATGAAGGTCGACGCCTGCTCGGGGTCGATGTCGGGAATCTCCCCCCTCGTCATGGCCTTGATCACGATCTCCCGCAGTGGTCGTGACCGTTCTGAGATCAGCGACCGCTGGACCGTTGCCAGCTCCGGGTCGGTGGTGGCCGCGCTCATCAGGTCCATGAAGAGTCGACAGTGGGTCGGTTCGTTGGCGATGGAGCGGAACATTGAGAGCAACTCGAGCAGGTCGCCCCGGATTGAGCCGGTGTTTGGTGTCGGCACCCGCTCGATCATGGCGTCGATCGAGTGCACCAGTAGTTGGCTGGATGTTCCCCAGTGACGGTAGAGCGTGGTCTTGGCCACCCCCGAGCGCTTGGCCACCCCATCCATGGTCAGGCTGGTCACGCCCTGCTCGGCCACGATGGCCTGGGCGGCATCCACCGCCTTGCGGCGGGCTTCCTGGCTGAGGGGGCGGGGCATAACGATTACCTAGCGTAGCGAAACGCCACCGTTACTGTTGATCTGAGCGAGGGGCGGTCTCCGCCGAAGATCCCAGCCGACCACGCGCTATGTGGTGGTTGGAGGTCTGTGACATTGGACGCAGGGTATTGGTTCTTCAGGGCGGCCCCGCCTATAACGCTACTTCTACGTAGCGTTGAACGAGAGGCGTCGGATGTACCGATCATTGGGACAGTGGTCATTTCGAAACTGGCCGAAGGTGCTGGGTTTGTGGGTGGCGGCCATCGTCATCGTCATTGGGTCGAGTGGGGTCATCGGCGGGGCCTTCGACAGCTCGTTCGAGATTCCCGAGTCGGAGAGCCGCGACGGATTCGAGGCCCTCGACGCCCACTTTGGTGGGCAGGGGAGCGGCCAGCCTGGTTCCATCGTCTTTCGGACCGAGCGGGGGGTTGGCGACGGCGAGGTCATGGCGGTGATGGAGTCGTTGTTCGATTTCACCCGCGGACTCGACGACCGGCTGCTGGTTGTCAGCCCCTACGAAGAGAGCCCGAAACCACAGATCGCTCCGGCCGGACCGGAGGCGGGCAACATCGCCTTCGCCGATATCACCGTCAGTATCGACATCGACCAGGTCCTGGGCGGGGAGTACGGGGCCAAGATTCGAGCCGAGGCCGATCGGTTGCTGGAAGAGAATGGCCTTGTCGGCGAGGTCCAGGTCGAGGTTGGGGGAGCGATCCTCGGTGGCTTTGAACCCCCCGAGACCGAAGCCATAGGTCTCGCCTTCGCCGTGATCGTGTTGATCCTGGCCTTCGGCTCGGTGCTGGCCATGGGGCTACCCATCGGGGTGGCGGTGGCCGGTGTCGGTACCGGGATCGGCATCATCACGCTACTCACCAGGGTCATCCTGATTCCCGACTTCGCGGTACAGATCGGGGCAATGATCGGCCTCGGGGTCGGAATCGACTACGCCCTGTTCATCGTCACCCGCTATCGGAACTCACTCGCCGCCGGTCACTCCAAGGTCGATTCGGTCGGCATCGCCATGGACACCGCCGGTCGCTCGGTGGTCTTTGCCGGCATCACCGTGGTCGTCTCGCTGCTGGGGATGCTGCTCATCGGCCTGCCGTTCATCTCCGGACTGGGGATCGGGGCGGCCGCCACGGTGGCCGTCACCATGATCGCCTCCATCACCCTGCTGCCTGCCCTGTTGGGCCTGGTCGGTGACCGGGTGGAGACGTCGCGGGTTCGGGGGCTGGTGGCCGCCGGCCTGGTCTCGGCCGCCTTCTTCAGCTTGGGGATCGGCTTCCTCCAGGTCGCAGCCGCCTTCGTGGTGGGCGCCATTGTTGTAGTCTTGTTTGGAACGGGCATCCCGTTGTTGATGCGCAAGATCCCGCACCGGCCCGAGAAGCCAATTCGTGAGACCGTGGCCTACCGCTGGAGCCGGGTGATCCAGTCCCACCCCTGGTTGGCGCTGAGTTTCGGCACCGTGCTGTTGTTGGTACTGGCCGCCCCCGTACTCGGGCTGCGGCTCGGTTTCTCCGACGAGGGCAACTTCCCCGAGGACACCACAACCAGGAAGGCCTACGACCTCATCGTTGATGGATTCGGGCCCGGGGTCAACGGTCCGCTGCTGATCACGGTCGTGCCCGACGACCCGCAGGCCGC
>Ga0316192_10001169_pt1 | contig 19406 bp, 13 predicted proteins | sample MerIslwburrow_MG_FD_204931 | JGI IMG/M metagenome (GOLD analysis project Ga0316192, IMG submission 204931) | Coastal sediment microbial communities from Maine, United States - Merrow Island worm burrow | ecosystem: Environmental > Aquatic > Marine > Coastal > Sediment | place: USA: Maine...
TTCGTTCTGGCTCAAGACGCATCGGAGGCACCGCCATATCTACTGGTCGTCGATGGTGTGGTCGAGAAATCCGCCATCGGTTCCTGGTCGAAGGCGGTTGTCACCCTCGTCGAGGCGCACGACGCGCATCCCGACGGGACCAACTGGGCGGCCTTTCGCGAGCTCACCGGCGGCCCCGACGTCAGGGTCAGCTTCTTCCACGGTTTCTCCAAACTGGCCGAACTCGACGAGTGGACATCCAACAGGAAGATCCTCGTCGATGTGCTCGGCCCGATCGAGGGCGGTGCGGTCAAGGACGCGCTGTCCCGTGGGGTGGACTCATCCGACCGGGTGGTTTCGTTGGTGAATGAGCTGTCCCGGCCATGGACCAGCGCCGCGGCGCCGAACTATCTATGGGTGGCCACAGTCCGGGTCGCCGATGGCAAGATGACGGAGTACGCGGCGCTGGCGAAACGGGTGCGGCGCGCCTTTGATGAACACGCCGGAGATGTCCACTGGTTGTGCTACGCCAACGCCATTGGGGGTGACAGTTCCGAGTTGGTCTACTACTACGGGATTGACGCGTTCGCTGAAGTCGACTCGTGGCCTTCGCGTCGCGGGGTCCTGTCCGCTGCTCTTGGGGAGCGCGATGGTGGGCGCCTGGCGTCGGCTCTGGAGGCCATCACCGAAACCACCACGAGCCTGTGGAGGCTCGAGCCCGAGCTCAGCCGGCTTGGGCGTGAGTGAACGTCATTCGGTTGGAGTTTGTATATGATGTTCACTTGGGAAGACTATCCAAACCATGATGACTTCAAGGACTTCCAGGACCCCGAACATCGACGGTGAGGCCTTCATCAACCGCGAGTTGAGCTGGCTCCTGTTCGCACGTCGGGTCCTCGAGCTCGCTCGCGATCCCGAGGTGCCGCTTCTCGAGAGGGTGAAGTATGCGGGCATCCTCGGCATGCTCCATGACGAGTTCTTCATGAAGCGGATGAGTGGGCTCAAGCGCCAGATCCAACGTGGGGTGAAGAAGATCTCCATCGACGGCCGATCGCCGCAGGAGGAGTTCGAAGCCTGCCGCGAGGAGATTCTCGCGCAGGTTGATGAACTTGCCGAGGTGATGCGGGATCAGATCCGACCCTCACTGTCCGAATCGGGCTATCCGATTCTCGACCACGCCGACCTCGGCACGGATCTCCAGGCTGAACTCGAAGCCTATTTCAAGCGGGCCGTCCTGCCGATTCTCACGCCATTGGCGGTGGACACCGAACACCCCTTCCCCTTCATTTCGAGCCTCGGACTCAACCTGGCCGTGGTGATCAAGGAAAAGAAGCGTGAACGATTCATCCGGATCAAGGTGCCGTCCAACAGGCAACGTTGGGTGCCGCTGGCCGATGGTCTGGGATGCGTGCCCCTCGAGCAGGTGATCGCCGCGAACCTCGGGCTGTTGTTCCCCAGAGCGAAGATCGGACCGGTGTATCTCTTCAGGCTCACCCGGGGAGCCGACGCCGAAGAGGGTGGAGGCCCCGACCTCGATGATCCAGGAGGATTGACGACGCCCGGGAGCATCGTTGAACAGGTGGCTTCGGAGCTCAAGGCACGGAAATTTGCGGGAGAGGTGAGGCTGCAGGTCTCGGCTGAAATGCCGAAGAAGATGAGAGAGTGGCTGCGCGGTCAGCTCGATTGTCATTCAGATGAGGTCAATCAGACCGACAATCTCCTTGGGATGGCCGATCTTCTTCGGTTGCAGGTGCCCAACCACGACGAGCTTCGCTACCCTCCCCACAACCCGGTGCCGCACCCTCGACTTCGGGGAACCTCCGTAAGCAAGCCTGAAGCGATCTTCCGCGAGATCTGCCGAGGGGACATTCTCGTCCACCACCCGTACCAGAGCTTCGACAGCTCGGTCCTTCGTTTTATTGAATCGGCGGCCATGGACGAACAGGTATTGGCCATCAAGTTGACGATCTATCGCACGTCGAGCGATTCCCCGATCATTGCGGCCCTCCTCGAGGCCGCGCGGCGAGGAAAGCAAGTGGCCGTACTGGTGGAGATCACGGCGCGGTTTGACGAAGCGCCCAATATCGCGTGGGGCCGATTGCTCGAGAAAGAGGGAGTCCATGTCTCGTATGGTGTCGAGAAGCTCAAGACCCACGTCAAGCTGGCGCTTGTTCTCAGGGAGGAGAGCGACGGGATCCGTCGGTATGTCCATGCCGGAACGGGCAACTACCACACTGGAACCGCGCGCATCTATGAGGATCTCGGGATCCTGAGCTGCGACCCGGAACTTGGCGAGGATGTGGCGGCGATCTTCAACGAGCTCACGGGCGCCACACCCTTCCAGGACTATCGCAAGCTCCTCGTGGCCCCGAGGTTCATGAGAGATCGATTCTGCGAGCTGATTCGGCGAGAGATCGAACACGCCGAGAACGGCCGACCGTGCGGTATCAAGGCCAAGATGAATCAACTCCAGGACCCGGCTCTGGTCCGCGAGCTCTATCAGGCGAGCCGCGCAGGGGTGCCCGTCAGTCTCAACGTTCGTGGGTTGTGTATCTTGAAGCCCGGTGTCCCGGGCCTTTCCGAGACCATCGGTGTGTTCTCGGTGCTCGGTCGATTCTTGGAACATGGGCGTATCTACCGCTTTGAGAATGGTGGAGATTCCGAAATCTACATCGGTTCGGCGGACTGGATGAAGAGGAATCTCGATCGGCGGGTCGAATCAATGGCGCCGGTCACGGATGACGCCCTGAAGAACGAGATCGACGCCATCCTCGACGTGTTCGAGAACGACAACCGCACCGCGTGGGATCTCCAGACGGATGGAAGCTATGTCCGGAGGAAACCGAAAGATGGGGAACCGACCCGCGCAGCTCAGCAGGAGTTCATCAGGCTCGCGGAGGAGAATTCTTAATTCTCAATTTTGAATTCTCAATTATCTCATCGCAAGGCCCAGGGATTCTGTTGTGATGAAATTCAAAATTCAAAATTGAGAATTGAATCGCGCGTCAGCTCTTCGGTTCCAACGCCCCCTCGTTCACCCAGTGTTCGAACAGGCGGAAGATGCGGTAGCCATCTACGACAGCGCCCTTTTCGATCTCGATGGGTGCCTTGCCCCCGGTGGCCTGAACCCAAACGCCGTTGACGAAGTCCGCATCATCTTCGTCAGGGAGACCGGTGGGCTGTTTGCCGGTCGCGGCAAACCGGCCCTCGTCAGGGATGATCGCTGCTGCGCGGTTGAACTCGTCGTAGCGGCGCATGCCCTCCATCAAGAGCGAAATCACGGCGATCCCGGCAACATCGCGCTCCGACTGGGTGGTCTCCAGCGGTTGGTTGATAAAGATGAACCTCCCGACAACCGGTCGTTCCAGCAGTTGGTAGACCGCGATGTCTCCCGTCAGCCTTCCGGCTCTGGCGTCGAGCAACATCCCGTCCCGCAAGGTGATGCTGGCGGTCGAGTTGCCGGTATCGTCGAGGACCGTGAGAGTTCCCTCCACCCTGGAGTCGGCGAGATTCTGCATGAGGTTCGGCAGACCGAAGAGGGACAGATCACCGGAGAGGGAGGTGATCTTGTTTTGATTGTTGGATGCGCGATCGAGCGAGACCCTGGTCCCGAGCTTCGTCAGACAGTTTGCTGCGGCGCTGGCGAATCCCTCGCCGGGGTAATCGCGAACAATCCTGTCGTAGACCTTGCGGACCTTGGGCGTGTCGGTTCCCGACAGGCTTTCGAACAGGTGCTCGAGGTTCCGGGTCTTTCTCGGGGTCTTGACCGATACGCCGAAGACCTTGACCGGCAGCTCGCCGTCGATCGCCTTGATGATGCGAGCGACGGTCTCCGAGTCGCCGGTGAGATCCTGTCCCCCGAGCATGGCCAGACGCGACATCGTGTCGCCGAGGTCCGGGCGACGGTTGAGCCCGTGAGTCACGACGCATCGTCGGGCTTCCTTTGAGTCGAAGTGGATCAGGGCCTTGATGGCCGTGTCCAGCAGTGACTGGATCTCATCGGCTCCGTACGCGGCGCTTCCTTTTTGAAGCGCCAGATCCTCGAGCTCGCTGACCCGCGCGGCCAGAGTTTTCACCGCCCGTGAGTGGTCGATCTGACCGAGCGCTGTAAGAGCCTCACGAATCATCGGTAGCTCACCGCCCGGGACCGAGGCACGGACCAAGACGTCGATCTCCTTTTCGATCTCGTCCTCCTCGGTTGCGGGGACGGACCGTAGAAGGTAGATCAGATTGCGTTGGACGTACCAGGGCTGGGGGACGTCTCCGGAGAGGGAGTCATCGAGGACCTTGATCGTTGTCTCGCGGGATTCTTCTCCGTGAATCATCAGCAACCGGAGGATGAGGCGTCGCCGATCGCGTCGCTCTTCGACCAACAGATCCTGGATCAGATTGTCGACCTGGAGGGTGGGGAAGAAGTTGAGCACTCGACGCAAGAGAAGCTTCTTGTCCTCCCGGTCGACATACTCTCGCAGCTGCGCCTCCTCCAGCTTGCCGGTGGTTTGATCGATGATGTTCGCGGCAATCGACGGATCGACCTCCTTCTTGGAGATCATCCGTTGGGCGAGGTCGAGAACCGTCACCGCCCTTCCGAGTGAGCCGCTGTTGAACTCATCCAGGGCCGTGGAGATCAGCTGCCTGAATCGCTCGTTGAGCTCGGCGGGGTCCTTGGCGAGATCGACGACCTTCTTCATGGTCTCCGCGGCGCCTGAAAGCGGGAAAGCCTCGTCGCCCTCGGTCGGCGGGGCATGGGTCGGGGCCCAGTCCGGGAGAGCCTCGCTCAGCAGACGGAAGACTCCGGTGCCGGCGTTGCCGACACCAACCTCGTTGAGATACCGAAGCTGGGAGTCGAGGTCGGTGGTCGATCGGGCGGAGGTCGCGATCTCGTCGATGATCCGCGACAACACCGCGCTCTCAGCCCCTGCGAGCGACGCGTTGAGCGAAGCGGTCGGGTTCGAAGAGGTGGCCGCCGACATGCGTTCCCAGCGGTCGAGCAGTGTATTCAACCGATCGATGTGGGCCTCCGTCTGCTCGTTGGCGGGAACAGTTTCCGATGGGGCCGCCTGGGCACGGGGCGGGGCCACCGGTGGACTTTCCAACTGTTGCGCAGGCGGGCGCGCGTCACCTTGAACCGCATCATGGCCCGCATTGTCGGTCAGCCTTCGGGCGTCGCCACGACTCGGGCTCGGACCGACCGAAATGCGAGCCGCCATGCCGCCGCCGTCGGCAACGTCGAGGAGACTCAGATTCGTCGCCAGTTCTTCACGATGGGCTTCCGGACAGATGCTGACCAGGAGCGGCGCGAGCTTGTCCAGGAACGCCTTCAAATGGTCCTTTGGGATCAGTTCGAGCTCGCCGAGGTTGTGGACCTTGCGAGCGGAGTGGAGAAGGTAGTCGATGACCGGAGAGGGGCGTGGTCCCTGCAGCTGCAGGCCGACCCACGAGTGAATTCCACGGGCCATGATCTCGGGAGGGGCCTTGAAGAGAATCTCGGCCGATCCGGCGAAGATCATCGGGGCGATCTCGTCGGAGAGGTATCTCGCGAATTCAGATTGTGCCTCGGCGATCAACCGAGCATCATCCTGAGTATTCAACTCGCCTCCCGCTCAGCCCAGTGCGGCTCTCGCTTCCCTTCCTCGAGGGGGTCTGCAGTGCGGATTCGGTCCAAGCCGGCTGCCATTACTGGAATCCATGATCGCATCATATGCCTGCTTCGGGCAAGTGTTGACGTCACAGGGTTTGTCCATGTTCAGTTGTCGACCTTGGTCGGCGGCGGTTGAAGCTCGGTCGGGCAATAGGCGTCGCGGCGCCGGGTGAGGTCGCGGACCACGGCTGCTCGGAAACCGAGTCCGGGATTTTCCGCGGTCACATCGGCTTTGTAGCTGGCGATGTCAATCACCTCGAACCGACAGAGAATGGTCTTGAAGGGACGCGGGAGGAGTTCTCCTGGTGCCTGAATGTGGTGGAGCCCTCCCGAGTAGACGGTCAGGATCCGACCACCGGGCAGCGCCTCGAGGATGTCGGCGATCCCGGCTCGGACGGTCATCTCCCGCCCCTTCGAGTCGAGGCCGGTTCGGCGTTTCATCCGGCCTTCGGGAAGGATGATCACGAGGGCCCGGTTGTCGATCCTGTTGAGGACGTCTTCCCAGGTTGAATCGCGCTGCCGAGTCACCGTTACCGTTTTGCGAACCAGAAAACGAAAAAACAACCCTACGGGGCGCTTCATGGTTTTCTCGGCCACCGGCAGAACCCCGTGCCGCGCGAAACGCCACAACAGCTTGGTCGAGGCGTATCCGGCGATCAACGGTTCGTACAGGCTGGTGTGATTCAGGATCGCGACGATTCGGGTATCGTCCGCCATCTCGGCGGGCTTGGTCGGCATCCAGTCTTCCCGAAGGCGGTAGAAGACCCGGGCGGAGGCTCGAACGCCGAGCAGCAGCAAGAAAACGAGAATAGACCGCATGGATCGAGTTTGGAGGCTGACAGGGGCCTCGTTGATCGTCGAATAATCTAGCTCAACCGGGCGCGCTGGGCACGTCGCAGCGCGGCATCCGGCTTCGTTCGGCTCGTCGAACGCGCCGAGCTACGCCGTGACGAGTCCGGTCCCAATGCGATGACATCCGTGTCCATCTGTGTGATCTGTGGTCTGCGATGAAATGATTGCTCGTATGCATCGAGCACCCGCCGTCACCAATCGAACACCAGCCCCGCATACGCATTCCTCGTTGCCGCAGGGATCCACACCGGCTGGGAGCCGTCGAAGTAGCCGAAGGTGGTGAAGAGGACATCGGTGAGGTTGTTGACGCGGAAATTCGCTTTGACCTTCCGCGCCTTGATGGCATTCGCCACGGTCCGTCCGAGGTCGACCTCCAGCCCGAGGTTGATGGCGGCGTAGGCCTCGTTGACCCGGTGGATATAGTCCGGATCGTCACGGATCTCGGGGAACTTGCGCATGTCCTCGGTGTTGTCGAGGTAGAAATCATCGACATAGCGCAGGGTGAGGACGCCCTTGACCGGCCCGGCTGTGCCGTGGAGCTCGAGGGAGACGAGCCACTCGGGGCTCACGGGCAACGCGTTTCCCGAGTGATCGATGGTGCTGCCGTCGAAGTCGTGCTCGGTGAAGTCGACGATGCGGTTGTTCGACCAGGCGAGATCGAGGCGGCCCCCGAAGGCCGGAATTGGCGCCCACTCGAGATCAAGCTCCACGCCACGGTGCTCGGTGACGGCGCCGTTCGCGGTCACCGGATCGCCATTGTTGTCGAGTCCTCCCGCCCAAACGATGGCGTTGCTGAAATCGAGGTAGTAGAGGTTCATCGACGCCCGACCGGTTGACCACGCGTAGGTCCCGCCGAGTTCGTAGTCGGTCAGTTCTTCGGGATCGAGCCCGAGCGGGGGTGGGGACCAGTAGCTCTGGGGGTCGTAGATGTCGCGAAACGCGGGCTCCCGCCCACCACGCGAGACATTGGCGAAGAAGCTCAGGCGTTCGGTGGGTCGGAAGGTGACGCCGAGTCGTGGAAGGAGGTAGGAGAAGCTCTCGTCCACCTTGACACCCTTGAGCTTGTCATCGTCCATCCGGTATTGGTGACTGGTCCAGGTCAGCCCCGCCATGAGCATCCACTTTTCGTTGAACCGCCAGGTCTCCTGAAGAAAGGGCTGCACGGTCTGTTTGTCGAGGCGGTAGTCGTAGTAACGATGATCGGGATCGAAATCGGGGGGGTAGAACTGCGCCCACTGGACGAAACCCCAGTGGCGACCGCTGTGGAGTCGGAAGGCGGCCCCTGCCTGGAGGTTTCCGCTGCCGTTCCCGTGGCCCCATTCGAGATTGGGGATCCAACCCGCATCCCACTCGTCCACCTCGCGACGGCGGACGAGATCGGTGGTGTCGATGACCGATCCATCGGGGAGCTCGATGGGATCGAGCCCGTACTCGGGCATCCAGCGGTCCTCCTTGAACTGCTGGAAATATCCCTTGCCCTCAAACAGGTAGAAGGTGTTCTGCCACGCCAGGCCGGGGTTGATCTGCCAGCTGTGGATGACCTGGTAGTGGGGCTGGAAGAAGCTGTCGACCTCGTTGGGATAGGAAAGGGGGTTGTGGCGGCGGTCGACGCGCTTGTCGCCGGTGATCTCGCCATCGAGATAGGCCTTCGAAATGCCTTCATATGCGAGGTGGGTCTCCTCCGGGCCGCCGAAGAGGTTGATCCGCAGGCTCGTCTTCTCGCCATACCGGACGACGGAGAGATAGTAGTTCCACATCTCCGACCAGCTCTGCTCTCGATAACCGTCGGACCGGACGCGCGAATAGCGCGCGGTCGTCGCCCACCTGTCGTTGATCAGGCCGCTGTCGAACTCGAGAGAGAGACGGCTGGTCCCGAACGAACCACCGAGCATGGCGAGATGAAGACGCCGTTCGGCAAGAGGTTGGCGGCTCTGGATATTGACGGACCCGCCGATGGCGCTGCCGCCGTAGAGGTTTGTTCCGACCCCGCGCTGAACCTGGATCTCGTCGGTGGTGGACAGGAAATCCGCGAGATCGATAAAGAAGACGCCGTGCGAGTGGGCATCGTTCAACGGTACCCCGTTGAGACTGATGGCGGTACGGCGCATGTCGAAACCGCGGAGGAAAAAGTAAGAGTAGCCGATGCCGTTGCCGCTGTCGTTGTAGGCGTAGAAGCCCGGGGTCTGCTCGAGGAAGATCGGGACGTCCTGAGCCCAGTAGCGGCGCTCGATCTCCTCGGGGCCGATGGTGGTCACGGTCACGGGCGTCTCACCGATGGTGGCGTAGAGTCCGGTGACCTGGACCTCGCCCTGGAACACCACCGGAGCGGCCTGGAGGCTGAGTTCGTGGGAGTGGGGGACATCGGTGATGTAGAGGTCAAGGCCCTCATAGCCCGCAGGGCTGACCCGCAGTCGCATTGAGAACGGAGGCGGATCAGGGATTCTGAGAACGAAGACCCCGCCCTCATCGGTTGACGTCTCGATGCTCACGCCCTCGGCCGTTGCGAGCACCAGGGCGTTGGCGATGGGTTCCTTGCTCAGCTTGTCGATGAGGCGGCCGCGCAGCTCCACGGCCAGGGCCGGGCCCGAAAGGGCGGCGAAGATGAATGTGAGTGCGGTCAGCCGAAACAAAAACATGCCGGTCCTCCGCTGATCGACGGTTCAGAGCCCGGAAGAGGAGAACACGGCATGGCAAACGACGACTCCAGTTCCCTCCGCCGGCATGATCCGGATCAGGTTCGAGGGGTTTGATCTCAGCCCCGTCCGAGACGGGGCACCCCCATGGAAACGAAAAAACAAGCTGTGAAAGAACCGTCCCGAGTATCCGCGCGGACCCTCAAGCTGTCAAGGAAGATCTATTCGCAGGCGTTGTCTCTGCGTCTCTGCGTTGGATCTGCGAAGCGCCTACCGTCCCGGCCGGAACACCAACGCCCCCAAGGTCCTCAGGAGCACGATCGCGTACATCGCCGGGCCGTGGTGTCGGACCGCATAGAGATCGAACTCGAGCTTGACCATGTGATCCTCGGTTCGCGCGCAGTAGGGGAGGTGGATCTGAGCCCAACCCGTGAGGCCGGGCCGGACCGAGTAGCGGAAGGCGTAGAACGGGATCTTCTTCTCAAAGCGTGCGGCCACCTCCGGGCGCTCGGGGCGGGGCCCGACCAGGCTCATCTCACCGCGGAGCACGTTGATCAGCTGGGGAAGTTCGTCGATTCGCCAGCGTCGGAGCCACCGTCCGATGGGAATCACCCGGGCGTCGTTCTCCTCCGCGAAGATCGGACCTCGATCGTGGAGGTCGTCGCGCATGGTGCGCAGCTTCAAGAGCTCGAACGGCCGGCCGTATCGGCCCAGACGTCGTTGGCGATAGAGAACCGGCAGGCCGCTGGTCACGAGAACAGCGAGAGCGGCTGAAAAGAGCAACGGTAAGGTGAGGATGAGCAATGTCGTCGCGGTGAATAGATCGAAGAGGCGTTGCAGATAGTGAAATGGAGTGGTCGCGATAGTCGAGAAATCGCCGGTGGCGATGAACCATCTCGAATCCACCTGATGGACCGGGATTCGACCCGTCAGAGAGGCGTAGGCCCCGGCCGCGTCAACCACCGTCGTGCCGTGAAAATTGAGGGCGGCCAGGTGGTCGATGGTGGGATCACCATCGGCGAGCTGGGCGACGATGATCAAATCGGTCCCATGAAGATCGATCCCATCGAGTGGATCCTTGGCACCGTTGACGGGGGCCGGCAGGTGTCGTGCAATTTGAAACGGCGGGTTCGGACGGTCTTCGAGCTCCCTGCGGAGCGCTCCGATAATGGGTCCATCACCGATGAGGATGGCGGTTCGCGCCTGTGGGCGAGCTGCTATCCTCAGCCAGAGGAACCTGAGAAGGACCTGGAGCGGCACCGAGATCAAAAGGGTCAGCGCGAGGAGACCGCGACCGAATCGCCAGGGTTCGACGAGATAGACACCGAGAACCAGGGAGATGGCCATGGTGATGGCCATGGCGGCGCTCCGCGCCAGAAGGTAGTCGGGGGTTCGCCAACTCGAAGGCCGGTAGAGATCGAAGGTGGTGGCGAGGGCGAATTGAACGGAGACCGCATAGAGAATAAAGCCGGGGTGCCGGAGGAGCTGGCTCAGCTCGCTGTCGAATCCTGTCGCACCGAATCTGACCCAAGCGGCGATGAGGCCGGCCGCGATGAGGATCAGAGCATCGGACCCGGCGAGGAGGATCCTCGTGCGTAGCTCGCGGATTGCGGTCTTCTGCATTGACGGTCATTTTCGCCTGTTCGGAGCTTCTGTCAACCGTTTCGGCGTGAAAAGGTTGAGTTGCCGGACTGCGGCATTTCGAAAGACGCTCAATTGTGAAAGAGCTTGTCACATTGTTTCACAAACCCTATACTCTATGCCGTGAGCGCGACCTTTGAACCAACCATTAGGAGCGAAGAATCAAACGGATTGGAGCGGCTGCGCATCGTCTGATAACGACGGTTCCAGTCGTCGGAGCCACAAAAGGAGAATGGACATGGCGACTCTCAAAGAAACCCTGAAAAAGAAGATCGACGAACACCGCCCGCGGACGGTTCGGTTGCTCAAGGAATACGGTGACACCAAGATCAGTGAAGTCACCATTTCCCAGGCCATCGGTGGCGCCCGCGGCGTCAAGTGCCTCGTCACCGACGTGTCCTACCTGGATCCCTTCGAGGGGATCAGATTCCGCGGCCGCACCATCCCCGAGACCTTTGCGGCGTTGCCCGCCGTCGAGGGTCAGGCCTACCCAGCCGTTGAAGGATTCTTCTACTACCTGATGACCGGTGAGATCCCCACAACCGAGCAGGCGGAAGAGGTTGTGAAGGACTTTAAAACCCGGCGCCAGCTCCCCGACTACGTCAAGGACATCATGCGCGCGACGCCGGCCGACACCCATCCCATGACCATGTTCTCGGCCGGTATTCTCGCCATGCAGCGCGAGTCGGAGTTCGTCAAGAAGTACAACGAGGGCATGAACAAAATGGAGTACTGGGATCCCATGTTCGAGGACTCCTGCAACCTCATGGCCAAGCTCCCGACCCTCGCGGCTTTCATCTACCGCCTCAAGTACAAAAATGACGAGCAGATCGACGAGGATCCGAACCTCGACATGGGCGGAAACTTCGCCCATCAGATGGGAATCGGCGCCCCGTACGATGACGTCGCGCGGATGTACTTCATCCTCCACTCCGACCACGAGTCGGGCAACGTCTCCGCCCACACCACCCACCTGGTGGCGTCGGCGCTGTCGGACGCCTACTACTCGCTTTCGGCCGGGATGAACGGCCTCGCCGGTCCGCTCCACGGTCTCGCCAACCAGGAAGTTCTGTCCTGGACCATGAAGTTCATGGAAGGTCTCGAGGGACAGGAGCCCACCGAAGAGGTCATCAAGAGGGCGCTCTGGGACACCCTCAACGCGGGTCAGGTCATCCCGGGCTATGGTCACGCGGTGCTCCGCAAGACCGATCCGCGCTACGAGTCACAGCGTGAGTTCTGTCTCAAAAACCTGCCGGACTACCCGCTGTTCAAGGTCATCTCCATGATCTACAAGGTGGCCCCGGGCGTGCTCACGGAGCACGGCAAGGCCAAGAACCCGTGGCCCAACGTCGATGCACAGTCCGGTGTGATTCAGTGGTACTACGGTCTCACCGAGTGGGACTTCTACACGGTTCTCTTCGGCATCGGCCGCGCCCTCGGCGTGCTGACCAACATCACCTGGGACCGTGCGCTGGGTTATCCCATCGAGCGGCCCAAGTCGGTCACAACCGCCATGCTCGAGGAGTTCGCCGGAATCGAATAAGCGGCGCAAAGCTCAGGACACCGGCGGGGCGCCGATCGGCGCCCCGCCTATTTTGTCGGAGTGGGGTTGAGGGTTTGAGGGGTGTGGGGGCTGATGAAGATTGCTGGGGCCTGGAATCGAGCATCTCGGCTCACCCCCTCAACCCCTCAACCCCTCACCCCCTCATGATAGAGTCCCCGCACATGATGACCATCGACGACCAACCGACCCTTCCCTTCGACGCCTTCTGGGTCTGGCTCATGGGCCACCCCAATTGCATCCTGCGAGCCGGAACCCCCGAGGCGGTGATCTACGATGATGAGGACCTGCATTGGCACTTCGCCAAGGAGGAGCCCGAGACTCTCGTGGTCCAGGTCCTTCGGGGGAAGCTCCTCGTCGGTGAACTCCTCCTCGCCCCCGAGCAGATCGCCTTCGTCCAGGGCGTGCGGGGTGATCAAGAACACGAGTTCGTCTTCGAACTCATCGTCGAGACCGAGGTCGATCGCTATCCGGCATACTTCTTTGTCCTCATCCACGGGTTTGACGAAGAAGGGGAGTTCAGCCCGAGTCGGGTCCACTGAGCCGAGTTTCGACACCGGAACGCCCGCGGCGCAGTCGGCCTGCTATCGTTGTCAGGAGACGATTGAAGGGAGATTCCGGAACTAAGATGGCGCTCAGAACTCGGCGACCGATCAACCGACGAGCGTGGATCTGGCTTGTGGCCGCGATCCTCGTGTGCAGAGTCGTTTTCGCGGGTGAAACCGTTGAGAATGCACTGCCGATGGCTGGTGAAGCAGTCTTTCCGGTGGATGAAACTCTTTCGTACTCCATCAGCTGGGCGGGCATTCACTGTGGCCACATGGAGATCACCAGTTTTGTCGAAAGCGGCCCTGATGACGACCCCGTGTACCGGATCGTCGTGCTGTCCCGAACCACGAAGTTCTTTGACGGGATCTACCGGGTGCGTTCTCGTCTCGACTCATATTTCGACCCCCGTCGGATGACGTCGATGCGGTACGAGGAACACTCCGTCGAGAAAAAGAAACGCAAGGACGATGTTTGGACCGTCGACCTCGAGGCGAACGAGTTGGTTCGAACCAAAAATGGTGAAACGACCAGGATTCCCATCGAGGTCGAACGGGCGAACGACCCGTTGGCTTTCATTTTTCGATTGCGAACCATGGATACCGCGGTCGGCGAAGAAACCACGCTAGGGTTGATGACCAGCAAGGGCGCCGTAGAGACCGTGGCCAGAGCGACGGAGCACAAGAGGATTCGCACCAAAATGGGCAAGTGTGACGCCGTGGCGGTGATTCCCGAACCGCGCGACGAGATGATGTTCAGCAAATCGGGTTCCATGGTGGTTTGGATCGATCGCGCCGAGCCCAACCGACCGTGCAAGATCGAGTTCGATCTGGCATTCGGCAAGCTGGTCGCGAGCCTCAAGTCTGCCAGGTCCGCAGCGGATGAAAACGTCGGGGCGGATTGGGAACACTGGGGCGATTGAACGAAGGGAACAGGTGAAGTCGATGTCCATTCGATGCGCCATCGGCCGCGCACACAGTTTGACCTCGAGCTTGCTGGTGGCGGCAATGCTGATCTCACTTCCGGTCGCCCGGGCGAGCAACGACGGGCAGAGGAAGAAGGAGGCCTTTCGAGAGCTGCAGATGGGGTATCTGGCCCTCGAAGAAGGTGAATTCGAATCGGCCATGCGCCACTACGGGCGGGCGCGCGAGATCGCGGAAGGAAACGAGCAAAGATTCAACGCCGCCTTCGGCCTCGGTTCCGGCGCTCTCGAGCTCGGCCGGCTCGATGAAGCGCGCCAGGCCTTCGAAGAAGCCCATACCCTCAGACCGGAGGAGGTGGGTGCGACCTACCTCCTCGGTGTGACCTGTCGGCGCCAGGGCGAGCTGGACGTCGCGGTGAAGTATCTTGCCGAAGCGGCCGTGCGGGATCCGGAATTCACCCCGGCGCTCGTCGAACTCGGCATCGCCTACGGTGCCCTCGAGCGGCACGCCGATGCCGAGAAGGTATGTCGGGAAGTGCTTGCGAAGGACCCGGAGAACACCGAGGCGCGTCTCGGATTGGCCGTCGCGCTTTTTCACCAGGATGAGAACGAAGCCGCCGTCGGTCAGTTTCGCAAGGTGCTGGAGCGGGATCCGACCAGTGTTCGGGCTCACTATGGGCTCGGGCTCGCGCTCGCCTTCGCCGGGGACCGGGACGGCGCCGTCGAGGAGATCATCTACCTCAACGAACACGCGCCGGAACTCGGCGCCGACCTGCACAGTTGGGTTTTTCCGGACAGTTGAGGCGGTGGGGCGGGGACGAGACCCGGCCCGGCGATCACCGTGTGGCGATGAGCTCCTCGACGCGGGCCAGCGCCTTGTCGAGACGATCCTTGACGTGTGAGGTGGATGGGCGGCGGCGCTCGTGGAGCCCGACGGACTCCCAGAGATCGCGATCGGGATCCTCGAGCATCTCGGTGCGCAGAGTGATCCCGTGGCTCGCGAAAACCGGCTCGAGGCGACGGCGGTTCCGCCACAGCTTGCGGCGAGTGCTCTGATAGGCGTGCTCGCACACGGCCTTTCGTTTCGAGAACGAGAAAACGTTGGAAAAGAACATTGTGTAGTCGTCACGGCGAGGTTCGAAGACGAGCACGTCCCGGTCCGTGAAACGGGTTTCGTACGCCGAAAGGCCGGCCCCCATTCGTGAGTGGATGATGGTCCGAAAGGTCTGAGCGAGAACCGTCGGCAGGCCACGATCGGCGAGCCGACCCCGGCGCATGATGCCGAGCTCGACCGAACGAATCGTGTCCACCGGGACGATGGGATTGACGCAGAGCACGAGATCGGCACCGTCCTCGAGCGCCACCGAGGCGTGAACGGTCTTGAGGAGGACGCCGTCGACGTAGTGCCGACCGTCGATCGGAACCGGAGGGTAGAGGCCGGGTAGGGCGCTCGATGCCTGAACCGCGGTTGATATGGGAACGTGGTCGAGCCCGTTTTCGCCAAACCTGACCGGTCGTCCGGAGTCGAGATCGGTGGCGACCACCACGAGTTTTCTCCGGAGCTTGCGAAAATCGTCGCTCCGCCCGGGTCTGGAAAAGATATTCGCCAAATAGCGCCGTAGCGGTTCACTTCGAAACAGACCCACGGGGAGCGCGCGCGAGAGCCTTGCCAACGGTTCGAAGAGGCGGCGATCGGTGGGGTGCTTTGCGAAGTCCAGAAGGCCGGTCAGGAAGAGTTGAGGCACCTTCATGCTGCCGCGAACAAATTCACCGACCGCTGGCGAAAGAAAGGTCTCGGGAACAAACGGGTGTTCGCCCGGATCATGTTTGACGATGGCGCGGCACATCTGTGCGGTGGAGAGATTGTTGGCGAGACAGGCGGAGATGAAGGCCCCGGCACTGACACCGACATAAATGTGCAGGTCGTTGAAATCGATGCCGTCGAGGGCTTCGTCGAGCGCCCGGACCGCGCCGATTTCGTAGATTGAACCTTCCGGACCGCCGCCGGCCAGGGCGAGGCCGATCTTGGAGGTGGCTCGCGAAGAATCGATCACCGTTGGCTCCCGCGTGTTCTCAGGATGGACAGAAGGCCCGGGTGAGCCCGAGGGGCTTCTGCCGCGGTCACTCTTCCCCGTTTTTCGAGGTCGGCTGCCGACGCTCGTCTTCGAATACGGCCAGAGAAACCTCGAGTTCTTCGAGTCGCTCGCGAAGCAGCGCCATTTCCTCTCGAGCACGCCGAACCGGGCCGATTCGATCCATGGATGCCTGCACCAGTCGGTCCATTCGGTGCTGGAGCTGTTCGACGCCGCTGGAAACCGCCTTTTCACCGGCACGAATCAGATCGTGCAGCAGCTCGTTGGGGAGGAGCGACGTGCCCTTGCGACCTTCCTCTGAAATGATTTGGGTCAGGGTTTGCGCGGTGACGTCATCGGCCGTCTTGTTGTCGATGACCTTGATCTGCTGGCCGGTGCGGATCCAGCCGGCAAGTTCGTCGAGCGCCACATAGCGGCTCTCCTCGGTGTCGTAGAGCTTGCGGCTCCCATATCTCTTGATGAGGCGGATCATCGTCAACTCCCGTAGGCAAAATGGTTCACGGCGTTTCGCATCGACAATTATGTTGTACCGCGGTGCGGCATTGTTGTCAACTCAGTCAACCCATCGGCGTGACTGATGGATATTCACTATTTGGTTGATAGAGAAGGGTTTCTCGTGCTTTGAGGGGATGGGGCGGTCGACAGGCTCGTGAGAGAGTTTGCCGGAACACTCGTGAGTGAAATGACGCAATGCGGCAGTCAACCGAAAACCATGCCGCCGTCGGCTCCGATTCCGGGATTGCTATGGTACCTAGGATGACGACACAGGTGTTTCCCGATCTTCGGAAGTTCCTCGACCAGCTGAGCGGCGACGGCGATTTGCGGGTGATCGAAGCCCCGGTCGATCCGAACCTCGAGATCGCAGAGATCCACCGGCGCGTGATCGCAGCCGGCGGGCCGGCGCTGCTCTTCGTTCGGCCGAAGGGATCGGAGATCCCCGTTGTCACCAACCTCTTCGGAACGGCGCGTCGCGCCCAACTTGCCTTCGGTCTTCGTCCGGCGGAACTCGTGCGGACCCTGGTCGAGTTGATCCAGGAAGGGATGCCGCCTTCTCCATCCCGGCTGTGGGCCAATCGCCGTCTGCTCGGGGCGGGGCTCAAGATCGGCACGAAACGGGTTGGTCGGGGCCCGGTGACCGAGGTCGTCTCGAGCGAGGTGGATCTCGACCGGCTGCCGGCGCTCACATCCTGGCCCGAGGATGGCGGGCCGTTTGTCACGCTTCCTCTGGTCGCCACCCATCATCCGGGAACTGGGACGCCGAACCTCGGAATGTACCGGCTCCAGATTCACGACCGGCAGACGACCGGGATGCACTGGCAGATCGGCAAGGGTGGAGGATTCCACTACGAAGCTTCCGAGATGCGGGGCCTGGATCTTCCGACCACGGTTTTTCTGGGAGGCCCACCGGCCCTCATCTTGGCCGCCATCGCACCACTGCCCGAAAACGTACCCGAGTTGATGCTAGCGTCGCTGATTGCCGGCGGCAAGATTCGCCAATGCGTCGGACCCGACGGTCGGTTGCTCGTCGCCAACGCAGAAATCGCCCTTTGCGGGCGGGTGCCGGCTGGTTTGCGGCGGCCGGAGGGCCCGTTTGGCGACCACTACGGCTACTACTCCCTGCGCCACGACTATCCGGTGTTTCAGGTCGAGTACACGGCCCGCCGCCGCGATGCCATCTTCCCGGCAACGGTGGTGGGAAAGCCACGCCAGGAAGACTTTTTCATCGGAGATCTGCTCCAGGATCTGCTGTCTCCGCTCTTTCCGGTCGTCATGCCCGGTGTCAGATCGGTCTGGTCGTATGGGGAGACCGGGTACCACGCGTTGGCCGGAGCCGTTGTCCGAGAACGGTATCGGCGAGAGGCGATGGCGTCGGCATTCAGAATCCTGGGGGAAGGGCAGCTCAGTCTGACAAAGTTCCTTCTGGTGACCGACCGATCTGTCGATCTCCGAGACATCCGGGCCACCCTGACCCACATTCTGGCCCGCGCCCGTTTCGAGACCGATCTCTATGTCTTCTCCAACCTCTCAATGGACACCCTCGACTACACCGGGCCGGAGGTCAATCTCGGATCCAAGGGCGTCCTGCTGGGGCTTGGAGAACCGGTCCACGATCTGCCGGGCGAGTTCACGGCGTCGATCGTTCCCTCCAAGATCGAGCGGGTGCGCGTCTTCTGCCCGGGTTGCCTCGTGGTGGACGGTCCGGGCTATGCCACCGAGCCGGATGCCGCACGGCGACTGGCCCGTGATCCGGTCTTCGCCGACTGGCCCCTCGTTGTTCTCACCGACGATGCCGACCGCGCCACCGCGAGCGCGATCAACTTCCTGTGGACCACCTTCACCCGTTTCGAACCCGCGGCCGACATCCACGCCGCGGCCCACCGGGTCATGCGGCACCACGTTTCGTACACGGCTCCCGTGGTCATCGATGCGAGGATGAAACCGCCGTACCCCGAGGAGCTCTTCTGTGACGAAGAGACCGCGTCGCTGGTGAGCCGGCGGTGGCAAGAGTACTTCCCGGATGGGGGGGTCGAGATGGGGGACTCCGATAGGGGACACCTGGACTGAGCGAATCTAAGAGCGATCCCTTCCTCTTGCCGACATTTCAATCTTCTCTAAAACAGCCTTGGTTTTCTGGAGGCTCGCGAGCCTCCAGAAAACCAAGGCTGTTTTAGAGAGACGGTGAGAACTCTCGGGTTCGATTGGCCTACTTCAAACCGGTGAAGAACCGCTTCCATCTGGGCCAGAAGTGGTTTTCCGGATTGACGGAGCCGGCGACGGCGAGGGCCCGGCCGTAGATCTGCCCGCGATCGACGAGACCGAAGTGGCGGGAGTCGAAGCTCTCGTCCCGGTTGTCGCCCATGAGGAAATACTGTCCATCGGGAACTTCAATTGGTCCGAAGGACCGCAGCGTTCGGGCGCCCGGGGTGATCATCATCGCGTGGGAATGGCCGTCGAACTCCTCGGACGCGAGGACTCTGTGGTCCCCCTGCGGATCGAAGGCGACGACCAGCTCGGGATCAATGGGGGAGTAGACGACGGGCTTGGAGTTGACCACCAACCGGTTGCGATCCATGGCGATGGTGTCGCCCGGAACGCCCACCACCCGTTTGACGAGTCGCTTGCCATCGGCGGGGGATGACAGGACAACGATGTCGCCGCGAGCCGGGTCCCCCCATTGGGCGATCTGCCATCGGGTGTAGGGGATCTTGAGATCGTAGGCCAGCTTGTTGACGACGATCCGATCGCCTTCGAGGATGGTCGGCTTCATGGAGCCGGTGGGAACGTCGTTCCAATCGGCCACGGCCGAGCGGAAGGCTGTGACCGCGAGGACGATGAACACGATCGAACGCAGCCAATCGCGCCAAGCCCTGACAAGCCAGTTTTTCGGCGAATCGCTCATTCATCCTCCTTAGATCTGGGTTGATGTACGAATCCGGCTGATGGGAGTTGCATTGCGGTGTGAATCGCTGCTTCGGGTATCACGATACCCAATACCAAACATCAAACCTCTCAGGAAGGGGGTAGACGGTCAGAAGGT
>Ga0316192_10001170_pt1 | contig 19402 bp, 12 predicted proteins | sample MerIslwburrow_MG_FD_204931 | JGI IMG/M metagenome (GOLD analysis project Ga0316192, IMG submission 204931) | Coastal sediment microbial communities from Maine, United States - Merrow Island worm burrow | ecosystem: Environmental > Aquatic > Marine > Coastal > Sediment | place: USA: Maine...
ACCTACGACGCCAAGGACATCGAGGTCCTGAGCGGGCTCGAACCCGTACGCCGCCGTCCCGGCATGTATACGGACACGTCCCGGCCCAACCATCTCGCGCACGAGGTCGTCGATAACAGCGTCGACGAAGCGCTGGCTGGCCACTGCAAAAAGATCGACGTGACCATCTACAAGGATGGTTCGCTCGAGGTTGCAGATGACGGTCGCGGCATGCCGGTGGACAAGCATCCAAAGGAGAAGCTCCCCGGCGTCGAGGTGATTCTCACCAAGCTGCATGCGGGCGGTAAATTCTCGAACAAGAACTACCAGTACTCCGGCGGCCTGCACGGCGTGGGCGTGTCCGTCGTGAACGCGTTGTCGAAGAACCTGGAGGTCTGGATACGCCGGGGCGGCAAGGAATACAACATGAGCTTTGCGGGCGGCAAGAAACGCGGCAAGCTCGAGGCGGTAGGCACGGTCGGCAAGGCGAACACGGGAACCACGATTCGCTTCTGGCCCGACCCGCAGTATTTCGATTCCCCGAAGTTCTCGGTGTCGCGGCTGAAACACGCGCTGCGCGCAAAGGCCGTCCTGTGTCCCGGGCTGACCGTGCGTCTCAGGATCGAGCAGCCGAAGGAAAAGCACGAGTGGTGCTACTCGGGCGGCCTCGAGGAGTACCTGCTGGAGGCGATCGGCGGTGCGGAGCTGCTGCCGGCCGAGCCGTACTCCGGAAGCGTCACCGGCAAGAACGAGGCCGTGGACTGGGCGCTCGCCTGGGCAGTGCAGGGCGGCCAGGCGGTGACCGAAAGCTACGTCAACCTGATTCCTACCCCGCAGGGCGGGACGCACGTCAACGGTTTGCGGACGGGCCTCACGAACGCGTTGCGCGAGTTCTGTGATTTCCGCAATCTCCTGCCGCGCGGCGTGTCGATTGCGCCCGAAGACGTCTGGGACGGACTGAACTTCGTGCTCAGCGCGAAACTCGGCGACCCGCAGTTTTCCGGGCAGACCAAGGAGCGCCTGTCCTCGCGGGAATCGGCAGCGTTCATCGCCGGCATCATCAAGGACAACTTCGCGATCTGGTTGAACCAGCATCCCGAAACCGGCGACCAGCTGGCCCAGCTTGCTATCGTCAAGGCGCAAAAACGGCTGAAAGCGGCCAAGAAGGTCGTCCGCAAGAAGATCGTCTCGGGGCCCGCATTACCGGGCAAGCTGGCCGACTGCACGTCGCAGGAGCCCGAGCTTTGCGAGATTTTCCTCGTGGAAGGCGACTCCGCGGGCGGTTCCGCGAAACAGGCCCGCGACCGGAGGACCCAGGCGATCATGCCCCTGCGGGGCAAGATCCTGAACACCTGGGAAGTCGATGCCGCCGAGATCCTGGCGTCGCAGGAGGTGCACGACATCAGCGTCGCGCTCGGCGTGGATCCGGGCAACGAGAGTCTCGAGGCATTGCGCTATCACAAGGTCTGCATTCTTGCGGACGCCGATTCCGACGGCCTGCACATTGCCACGCTGCTGTGTGCCCTGTTCCTGCGCCACTTCCGCGAGCTGGTGCTGGCCGGACACGTCTACGTGGCGATGCCGCCCCTGTACCGCATCGACGTCGGCAAGGAAGTGTTCTATGCGCTCGATGACAGTGAGCGCAAGGGCATACTCGATCGCGTCGAGGCGGAAAAGATGCGCGGCAAGATCAGCGTCACACGCTTCAAGGGTCTCGGCGAAATGAACCCGGCTCAGCTGCGCGAGACGACGATGAACCGTGATACGCGCAGGCTGGTACAGCTCACCGTCAATCCGCGCGACAAGACGGACCAGCTGATGGACATGTTGCTGGCCAAGAAACGCGCGAAGGACCGCCGCAACTGGCTCGAAACCAAAGGAAACCTGGCAGAAGTGTAAATCAGTAAGCCGGGCCCGAAGCAATAGATAGCCTGGCAGAAGTGTAAATCAGAAAGCCGGGCCCGAAGCAATAGATAGCCTGGCCGAGGTATAGACGTAATGCAGAACAGCCTGAATCTCGAAGGCGTCGAACAGCAGTCGCTGAAGGAGTACTCCGAGAAAGCGTACCTCGACTACTCGATGTACGTGATCCTCGACCGCGCGCTGCCGCAGATCGGCGACGGGCTGAAACCCGTGCAGCGGCGAATCATCTACGCGATGAGCGAGCTCGGCCTGTCGGCGAGTTCCAAGCCCAAGAAATCGGCACGCACCGTCGGCGACGTGATCGGCAAGTTCCATCCGCATGGCGATTCCGCGTGTTACGAGGCTATGGTGCTCATGGCGCAGGATTTTTCCTACCGCTACCCGATCATCGACGGCCAGGGCAACTGGGGATCCACCGACGATCCCAAGTCGTTTGCCGCGATGCGCTACACCGAATCGCGCCTCGCGCCTTACGCAAAGAGCATGTTGCAGGAGCTGGCGCACGGTACGGTCGACTGGGTGCCCAATTTCGACGGCATGCTCAACGAGCCGGTCGTGCTGCCCGCGCGGCTGCCCAACCTGCTGCTGAACGGCACGACCGGGATTGCGGTCGGGCTCTCGACCGACGTGCCGCCGCACAATCTCAGGGAAGTCGCCAGCGCGCTGGTGCATTTGCTGGACGACCCGAAGGCGGGTGTCGCGCAGCTCATGAAGCACATCAAGGGGCCCGATTTCCCGACCGGCGGGGAACTCGTGTCGCCGCGCGCCGATATCAAGGAGATCTACACGACAGGCGGGGGCACGCTGCGGCTCAGGGCCTCCTACAAGGTCGAGAACGGGGACATCATCGTCACGTCGTTGCCGCACCAGGTTTCCGGGAGCAAGGTGCTCGAGCAGATCGCGGCGCAGATGCGCGCGAGGAAGCTGCCGCAGGTCGACGACCTGCGCGACGAATCCGATCACGAGGAGCCGATCAGGCTCGTAATCAGCAAGAAGCGCGGTGTCGACGTCGAGCAGCTGATGTCGCACCTGTTCTCGACGACGTCGCTCGAGCGCACGGTTCGCGTGAACATGAACGTGATCGACCTGGAAGGCCGGCCACGGATGTTCAATCTCGTCGAGATGCTGACGGAATGGCTCAAGTTCCGCCGCGACACCGTGAAACGGCGCCTGCAGCATCGCCTGCAGATCGTTACCGATCGCCTGCACATTCTCGACGGATTGCTGGTCGCCTATCTCAACATCGACGAGGTCATCCACATTATCCGTACGGAGGACGAGCCCAAGCCCGTGCTCATGAAACGCTTCGAGCTCAGCGACCTCCAGGCCGAAGCGATCCTGAACCTGCGGCTGCGTAATCTCGCCAAGCTCGAGGAGATGAAGATTCGCGGCGAGCAGGATGAGCTCAACGCGGAGCGGGACAAACTCGACAAGACGCTGAAGAGTGCGGCGCGGCTGAAGACGCTCATAAAGACGGAAATTCTCGCGGACGCCGACACCTACGGTGACGAGCGCCGGACGCAGATCGTCGAGCGCGAGGCCGCCCAGGCACTGGACGAAACCCAGCTCGTCGCCAGCGAGCCCGTGACAGTGATCCTGTCGCAGCGCGGTTACGCGCGCGCTGCAAAAGGACACGATGTCGACCCGGCGTCGCTGAGCTACAAGTCCGGGGACGGTTTTCTCGCGTCCGCGCAGGGCCGCAGCAACCAGCTGGCGATGTTCATCGACAGCACCGGCCGCGTGTATTCGGTGATTGCGCACACGCTGCCGTCGGCGCGAGGCCAGGGCGAGCCGCTGTCGTCACGGTTCAAGCCGCCCGATGGTGCCGAATTTTGCGGAACGATGATCGGCGACGGCGAGCACAAGTACCTGCTCGCGAGCGATGCCGGTTACGGTTTCGTTGCGAAACTCGACGACCTGGTGTCACGCAACAAGGCCGGCAAGGCGATACTCCGTGTGCCGGCGGGTGGCAAAGCGGTGGTTCCCGCCCCGGTTCCCGCGGACACGGAGTGCCTGATCGCGGCGGTGAGCTCCATCGGCCGGCTCCTGATGTTCGAGATGGACGAGCTGCCGGAGCTCGCCAAGGGCAAGGGCAACAAGCTCATCAACATTCCCGGCAAGAAATACCAGGGCGGCGAGGAACGCATGGTCGCTGCGGCGGTGGTTCCCGAGGATGGCGACCTGCAGGTCTATTCCGGCAACCGCATGATGACCATCAAGTGGAACGACTCGGAGCCGTATTACGGGGAGCGCGCGTTGCGCGGCGCGCTGCTGCCACGCGGGTGGCGCACCGTCGACCGGCTGGTGGGCATCAAACCGTAGGAGCGAACCGATCGCGGGCCCAGGCCCGCTCCTACAGGCGCAACGTTTCTCGTAGGAGCGGGCCTGGGCCCGCGATCGCGCGCCGGGGCGCGCTCCTACAGGCACGAAAGGGGCTTACCGCGCCCGGGCGCCGTCCTTGTCGCGCGGCATCTCGACGGTCTTGTCGTCCGCCTCGATGCTGGCCGTAACGTCGAGATCGTCGCCGTCGCTGTCGTCGTCGTTCTGCGCTTCGAGCGTTGCCGTCAGGTCGAGCTCCGACAGGTTCGTCAGCTGCATTTCGATCGACGTGTCGTCTTCCGAACCGACGATCCTGCCGGCGTTGTCGTCCACGTCGTTGTCTTCGTCCAGGCTGGCGACCTCGGTCGGGTCATTCTCGCCGATGCTGTCCGCAAGCTCCGATGCAGCCTGCTCGATTTCGGCGTGCAACAGCTGGGTGGCGCTCAACTCGTCCTCGTAGTCCTTCTCCAGGATGTCCTGGCCCATTTCGTCGACGATCGTGTAGTCATCGTTGATGAGTGTCTGCCCGGTATCGTCGATCGGCACGGCCCTGAGGTCACGCTCGGTCACCTCGGCCGGGTCCGGCATCTTGGTTGCGTCGACGACCATCGAGATGTCGTATTCGTCTTCATCTTCTTCCGGCAGCACTTCGCTGCTGACGACGAGATCCTCCGGTCTTTCGGGCGGCGGAATGATGTCGGTCTCCGGCGCTGAATCTTCCGCTGCCGCGAATTCCGGCAGTTCCATGTCGAGATCCATCGTGGCCGCGAAGCCGAAATCGCGGTTGACGTCGACATCGTCGGAGTCGTCGAATCCGGTGCCTTCGACGAGGTCCGCGTCGAGCGCGAGATTTTCCTCGGTCGGGGAATCGTCCGACAGGTCGAAGTCCACGTTGTCGTAGGTCGGCCTGATTTCCTGCACGGTCATCTCGGATTCGGGTACCGAGATGGGTGCGACGTGTTCGGTCCGCGGCAGCACGCGTTCGTCGTCGCCAACGGGACGCGAGCCAAAACGCTCGCGCAGCTTCGGCCAGAACATGAGGTAGGAGCCGAAAGCCGAGATCAGCGCGACCGCGGCCCAGATGAGCCAGTTCCATGAAAAGCCGGCGGGCTCCGGCGTGCCGACGATGCGCGTTCCGGCCGCGGGATTGACGACCCTGGCCGGTGCGACCGCAGGCTCGACCGGCGCTGCGTCCGCCGTGGCGGGATCTTCAACGATCACGTCGCCGGCAACGAGGTCCGAATAGGCGGCCGAGTAGTCGGCCTCCGCGGCAGCAGGCACTTCCGCCAGCGTTTCAGTGGCATCGGCTTCGGTCGTTTCGGGCGCCGTGTCGATCGCGTCGGACACGGCCGTGTCAGTCACTTCCGGAAGGAATTCGGTTGCCGGGGTCTGCCTGAGCGCATCGGGCTCCAGCACCTCGGCACCCTGGTATGCGTTGCTGCCATCCGGCACTTCGCTGACGGAGGCGGCCTCGTCCTGCGGTTTTGCGGCCGGAGTAACCGCAGCGATGCCAGCCGCAAACGAGGGGATATCGAGCCAGCTGCCGGCCTTCAACCGGTCGCGGTCGCCGTTGATGAATGCGCCGGGATTCGCGTCGAGTATTGCGGCCATTGCGCCGTTGCTCGAGACCCCGGGATTGTCGAGGCGCCGCACGATGCCCGACAGGGAATCGCCGGGCTGCACCTGGTAGCGCGAGCCTTGTGCGACAGGTGTTGTCGCCGCCACCGGGCGCGGCGCAGACGCCGCAGGCCTGGCGGCCGGGGTTGCTGCGGTGACCACCGCAGGATTCGACTGACGTGCCACGGTCACCGGGCTTGCCTGCGGATTAATGAACAACAGGTAGTTGCGGCTTACGTGTGCGGAGTAGGGGCAGTCGACCACGATATTGGCCGACAGCATCGGCTCCATGACCGGCGCAGCTCCGCTGATCGATATGACGCCCTTCGACACGCGAACGCTGGCGTTATGCAGGCCCGGCAGGTCGCGGCCGGCCCGGCCGATCGCGACGCAGCGGGCGTCGATGATTTCATTCGGGCTGAGTGCATAGGCGATGCTCGCGCGCAGTGGCTGGCCGAGGGTCGATTGCACCTGGATTTCACCGAGTTCGAGCGCGGCTGCAGAGCCGATGGCGAGGCCGCCGCCCGCAGCAACGAGAGCAGGCAACACCGCCATGCTCGTCCTCGACCGGTGTTTGCCCGCCGCCTTGTGCGAAATCTTTCGTTTTTTCACTGCCCTGTACCTCGGTACTCTCGTGCGGCGTTCAGGTTACGAACACCTTGCTGTCCCGTCTACGAGCCGATTCCACGTTTTTTGTAAAAAAGACCCGCAACCGGCGGTTTCAACTCGAATATGTGAAAGCGGTCACACTCCCCGTCAGCCTCTCAACCCGCATTGGCGGCAGCCAGTTCCTCGAGCGTCCTCTTTTTGACGCTGTCGGTCTTGTCCTGCAGCACGACCTCGGGCTCGTGCACATAGTGTCCCTGCATGTAATCCAGGCCGAGCTGGAACAGCACGGCCATGGCGTTGGCGTTCTCGACGCGTTCCGCGATCGATTTGATATCGCGCTCGGCGGCGGCTGCCACGATGCGCTGCACGGCGGCCTGCATGTCCGTGTCGGTCATCAATGTATGCATCAGTTCGCCGTCGATCTTGATGTAATCCGGTTTGAGGATATCGAGGATCTGGAAGCGCTCCTGGTCGATGCCGTAGTGCTCGAGCGCAAACCCGACGCCGAGCTTCTTGAGCCTGGCTACCGTGTCACGCGTTTGCTTGATGTGGCGTGCCGCATCTCGCTCCGGGAGCTGCGTGACAAGCCGGGAGCAATCGAATTTGCGCTCGTCGAACTCGCGCTGCATCCAGCCGATGGTGCCCTTGTCGACGATGGACTGCCGCGACAGCCTGACGAAGACGCGATCGACGTTGCTGTGTTCACAGAAATCGATCGCCGCCTTGATCATCCAGCGGTCGATGTTTTTCATCATGTTGCTGCGTTCGGCCGCCGGTATGAACTCGGAAGGCAGCACCGGGCTTCCCTGTTCGTCGACCATGCGAACCAGCAGGTCGTACATCTCGATCGAATCGCGCCGCAATCCCGCTATGGGCAGCTGCGCGAGCATGAAGCGGTCGTCCATGAGCGCCGATTTCAGGCGCTTCACCCAGATCGCATCGAATTCCTTCTGTTTAGTATCCTCGTGCGCCGACTCGTTCAGGAAACAGGTGTTGCCGCCGGCCGCCTTGCCCAGCTCGTAGGCATCCACCGTCGCCGCCACCAGTTCTTCCAGGTTGCTGAACACGTCGCTGACCGCGCAGACGCCGACCGTGCAGGTAATCTGCGCCGACTTTTCGCCGACGTCGAAGGTGGTGTTGCTGATGTGCCTGGTGAGCTGCCTGCCCCACCCCTGGCCGTCGCGGGCATTGCCGCGCTCGAGGAGCACCATCAGCGACGTGCCCTCGAAGCGGCCGGCCACGTCACGCGGATGCATGCGCTTGCGCATCTCCTCGGCAAACTGCGCGAGCACTTCTTCGGACTCGATGATGCCGATCTTCTTCTGCACCTCGGCAAACTTGTCGATCTTCACGTAGGCGAGCACATGCAGTCCGGATTTCGGTTTGCGTTTCAGGCGCTTGCCGAGCCGCTCGATGAATTGTGCGCGGTGGTAGAAGAGGGTAGTCGGATCGCGCTTGAGGGCGTCGTGCACGAGCGCCGTCGGTTCCTGCTTGGAGAGATCCGGCGGCGCGATGCGCACGTGCACGCACGGTACGCTGTCGAAGTCCATGTGCTGGAACTCGAGTTCCAGCTCGTTGCGATGGCCGATGTCGAGATGCGGCTTGACCCGGAGTTTCTCGTCCCTGGCCCATTTGCCCTTTATGGCGGCATTGAGGGCGCCCTTGAGTGCCGCGTGGCTCTGTGAATCGAAGCTGTCCATCAGCGGCAGCCCCTTGACCTCGTCGACGCTCGCGTACTTGAAAAGCTTGAGCCAGGCGTCGTTCGCCTCGAGCACGATGCCTTCGTGAGCGAGTGCGATCGCGGCCGTCGAGGACTGCATGTAGTCGCGGATCTGGCGCTTGTATTCGCTGGCGGAGGCGATCGTCGAATTCAGCGCACGCTCGGCGCGCAGCGCCCGCAGCTCGCGGGTGACCACCGACTGCAGGCGATTCCTGAGACCGACCGAAACGAGGTCGCAGGCGCCGTCGCGCATGGCCTCCTGGATGCTGTTCTCGTCGGCTTCCTGGCGCAGGGCGATTACGGGCACTTCCGGGTTGAAGCGGTCTTTCTGCTTGATGACCCGGCGGATACCCTCGGGGTAGCGGTCGCAATTGACAATGATGAGCTCGACCTCGTCGGCTGCGAGCGTGTCATCGAGCTTGCTGGGCCGGTCGATCCAGTGGCAGTGTGCGGCATGACCGCCATCGCGGAGCGTTCCGTTGATGAGCGCCACGTCGTCCTGGTTCTGGGACAACACGGCGATGGAGATGCTGTGGCGGTCGTTCAATGCGCGGTCCTTGCCTGCTTGCGGGCCTCGTTCCGGCTGTCCATATTTTGTTAAAAATGCCGGATTCAGCGTTCCTGCCAGACTATCTGTCAGCCATTTACCATACTGTGACCCGGTTCTAGGTTCGGCCCCTCCCGAACCACACGACCGCCTGGGAACGCTGCGACTGTAGGAGCGGGCCCCGGCCCGCGATCGCGGTTCAGGAACCGCTCCTACAGCATGACTGCAAGCCAGTATTTTTCTGTAGAATGGCGCCTCGCCGAAAACCCCGGATAACCCAATGGCAAGCTACAGCACCAGCGAATTTCGATCGGGCCTCAAGATCCTGATCGACAAGGACCCCTGCATTATCGTCGAGAACGAATTCGTCAAGCCCGGCAAGGGCCAGGCCTTCAACCGCGCGCGAATCAAGAATCTCAAGACCGGCAAGGTCGTCGACAAGACCTTCAAGTCCGGCGAAAGCGTCGAGGCCGCCGACGTCATGGACACGGGAATGCAGTTTCTCTATGCGGACGGCGAGTTCTGGCACTTCATGGTGCCCGATACCTTCGAACAGTACGCCGCGGATGCCCATGCCGTCGGTGATGCGAAAGACTGGCTGAGCGACGGCGACATGTGCCAGATCACGCTCTGGAACAACTCGCCGCTGATCGTCGAGCCGCCGAACTTCGTCGAGCTCGAAATCGTCGAAACGGATCCGGGCGTCAAGGGCGATACCGCGAGCGGCGGTGTCAAGCCGGCCAAGCTTTCGACAGGCGCCGTCGTGCGCGTGCCGCTGTTCGTCGACCAGGGTGAGGTCATCAAGGTCGACACGCGGTCGAAGGAGTACGTCAGCCGCGTCAAGTAGGGCCGGCGGGCCCTAGAGGAAGCCCTCGCCGCCCGATAGCAGGCCACAATAGGTCACGCACAGCCGTTCGATTCCGGCCTGGTCGTCCTCACTGAAACGGTCGAGCGACGGGCTGTCGATGTCCAGGACGCCAACCAGCGAACCGTCTACAACGAGCGGCACCACTATCTCGGAACGCGACGCCGCGTCGCAGGCGATGTGCCCGGGAAACGCGTGCACGTCGGCGACGCGCTGCGTCTCCAGCGTGGCCGCCGCGGTCCCGCAGACGCCGCTGCCGACCGGTATGTGAACGCAAGCCGGCTGACCCTGGAACGGGCCGAGCACGAGTTCGTTACCGCGCAGCACGTAAATGCCGAGCCAGTTCACGTCGTCGAGCGCGTTATAAAGGAGCGCGACGAAGTTGGCGGCGTTTGCGAGCGCGTCCGGTTCATCCCGCAGCAGCGCCCTGGCCTGTGAATCGAGCAGCGTGTAATCGGTCATGGTCATTCAGTTGCCTGTGTCATCGAATGCGAAGGTCATAACGTCGCGGATGTCTCCTGCACCGGTCGCCAGCATCAGGACACGCTCGAAGCCGACAGCGACACCTGCGCAGCGCGGGAGTCCGGACTCGAGCGCCGCCAGCAACGGCTCGTCCAGCGGCACCGCTTGCCGTCCCGCCGCACGGCGCTTCTCGAGGTCCGCCAGCATGCGCCGCCGCTGTTCGTCCGGGTCGCGAAGCTCGACAAAGCCGTTGGCGAGTTCCATCTCGCCGTAAAAAACCTCGAAGCGATCAGCCACCTGGCCATCCAGGGGGCAGAGCCGCGCCAGCGCGGCCTGGCTCGCGGGGAAATGCCGTAGCACCGTGAGCCTGTCGGTGGCAAAGCCGGCGGCGACGCGCGTGCTCAGGAGCAGGTCCAGCCAGGCGTCGCGATCGCCGCCGAGACTGTCGCGCAGGTCTGCGTCTGCCGATGCGGCCTCCGCGAGTTCGGCCGTCGATGCCGCGAAGGGGTCGATGCCGGCAAACTGCTTGAACGCGTCCCGGTACTCGAGCGACTCGGCCTCGCCCAGGTCCGGCCGGTCGAGGAGGGCGGCGATCAATGCGACCGTCTCGTCGATCATTGCGTCCAGACCGAAATCCCGCCGGTACCATTCCACCATCGTGAATTCGGGCTGATGCAGCCGGCCCGCCTCGCCGCCGCGGAATACGTGGCCCAGCCCATAGATATCCGGATAGCCGTCGGCGAGCAGCCGCTTCATGAAGGACTCGGGCGACGTCTGCAGATACAGCGTGGTGCCGCCGGGGCCTGCAACACGCAGGCTGTCGATATTGGGGTCGCTCGCGGCGTGACGGCCGAGCGCGGGGGTGTCGACTTCGAGCACGTCGCGGCTGCGGAAAAAAGCTCGTGCCCGCTCGAGCATGTCGGCGCGCTGCCGCGCCAGGGCAACGCCGGCGGACGCCTTCCAGGTCACAGGATGGGCGCCCAGAGCGTGCCGATCGCTTCGCCCATGACCGTCGTAACGCCGGCTTCGAAATCGTCGCGCCAGTCGCAGCGGCCCGGCGGCAGCAGGACAATGACTGTCGATCCCATGTTGAACCAGCCGAGCAGATCGCCCTTGTCGACGTTTCGCGGAGCGCCGGACAGGCCGATGGTCTCGACCACGCCGGACTTGCGCGGCCGGACTTCGCCGCTCCAGGGCGTCGAGATGCTGCCGACGTTCAATGCGCCGACAAGCGATACGAGCATCGGCCCGAAGGCGGTCCTGAAATGCAGGTTCAGGCGCTCGTTGCGGCTGAACAGGCCGGGCACATGTGCGGCGGTCTTGCTGTTGACGCTGAAGAGATCGCCGGGCACGTAATGAGCTGCGACGAGTTCACCGGCAACGGGCGCGTGTACCCGGTGATAGTTGTAGGGTGCGAGGTAGATTGTTGCGAATGCGCCGCCGACGAATTCCTGCGCGGTATTGAGATCGGCGGCAAGCAGGTCTTCGAGCGAGTAATCGATGCCCTTGGCCTGCAGGATGCGGTTGCCGCGCAGCGTCCCGGCCTGGCTCAGGGTGCCGTCGACGGGCGATACGATCGAATTCGCATCCGCATCGACCGGGCGCGCGCCGTCTTCCAGTTCGCGGATGAAGAACTCGTTGAACGTGCTGAAATCGTCCGGCACCCGGCCATGAACTTCGTCGAGCTTCACGCCGAATACTTTCACGAATCCCCGGATCAGCGCATTTTTGACGGCCGGCTGGCGGATGCGGGCCAGCCGGTATATGAGCGACGTGAGCCAGTGCCGGGGCAGCAGGTACTGCAGGATTACGAAGAGTCGTGACAGCATGAGCGTGTTGAGGGGGCTCCCTAGTCCATCGTGGCCGTGAATTCCGCGCTGACGGTAAGCAGCAATACGTCATCGGAATAGAAATTCAGCGTAATTGTCTCGGGGGTGCCGGCAGGGTCCATGAGCATCAGATGCCTGCCGCCGCGCTCGAAGGTGACTGTCTCGCCGGCCGCGATTTCGAGCACGGGAATTGCGCGCATCCTGGCGATGCCGTCTTCGACGATCGTCTCGTGCATCTCGACCGCAGCGTATGCCGGGCTCGAGACGCGCGTAATGCGAATGTCCGTGCCGGAATGATTCGTGATCTCGAGATAGCCCGCGGCCATCGGCATCCCGGCGCCCGGCGCGGTCACCACCACGTTGTCAGCCACGACGGGCGGACCTTCGGGGCTGTCGCAGCCCGCGGCTGCCGTAACAAGGGTAAACAGGAGCAGCAGGCGACGCATCATTTGCCCGCCATGATTAGCGGCAGGTCGTGAACGAAGTTCGCGACCTCGTGCGGCGCGGTGAACAGGGCCTTCAGCCGGGCCTGCGGATCGATGACCAGCACGACCGTGGAGTGATCCACGCCGTAGGGGCCGTCGCCGGTTCCGGCTTTCTGGAAGAATATTCCCAGCGCGTCCGTCAGCTTGCTCAGTTCCTCGAGCTCTCCCGTCAGGCCGAGATTGCCGTCGCCGAAGTAGGCGATATAGCGGGCCATGGCCTCCGGTGTGTCGCGTTCGGGATCGACGCTTACCAGCACCAGCCGTGGCAGCGGGTCGGCGCCCTGCGCTTCGAGTTCGCGCTTCGCCTGTCCCAGCACCGTCATCGTCGCCGGGCAGATATCCGGGCAGTTGGTGAAGCCGAAGAACACCACGTCCCACTGGCCTTCGAATGCCGTCCGGTCCACCGCTGCGCCATCCTGGTCGAGCAGCGCAAAGTCCGGCAGTTCGTTGCCGGCAGGGAGTATCGTCGCGGCTACCGGAGCAGCGGGGGCAGTGGCTTCGCCGGCATTGCGCAACGCGAGCATGAATCCTGCGGCGACGGCGGTGCCCAGTACGAGACCGGCTATGACGTTTCGAGCTTGCATGGCATTTGGGACAGACGAGTTCGGAGGACGCGATTCTACAGCAGCCGTGTGAGATTATGAGGTGGGTCCCATATTCAGGGTTGCAAGCGCAAGAGCTACCGTGAACGTCGAGCAACTGATCAGGCAAACGGCCGGGCGTTTCGCTGCCGCGGGGCTGAGTTACGGCCATGGCACGGACAATCCCGTCGACGAGGCGGCGTGGCTCGTATTCGCGCATCTGGGCCTGTCGCACGACGAGGCGCCCGAGGCGTATGCGCGCACGCTCACTGCGCGCGAGCTGGCCGATTTGGAAACGCTCGTGGAGCGACGTATTCGTGAGCACGTGCCGGTTGCTTTTCTCGTCAACGAAGCCTGGTTCGCGGGCCTGCGCTTCTACGTCGACGAGCGCGTGCTGATACCGCGATCGCCCATCGCGGAACTGATTCACGCACGCTTCGCGCCGTGGCTGGACCCGGACGGTGTGACCTCGATCGCCGATCTCGGCACCGGCAGCGGCTGTATCGCGATCGCGCTCGCGAGCGCGTTTCCCGACGCCACGGTTGACGCCGTGGACGTCTCGCCCGACGCACTCGAGGTAGCGGCCATCAACGTGGAGGCACACGATGTCGCCGATCGTGTGCGCCTGGTCCGGTCGGATTTCTTCGAGGCTCTCGAGGGGCGCCGCTACGACCTGATCGTCAGCAATCCGCCCTACGTCGATCGCGATGACATGGAGTCCCTGCCCGACGAGTTCCGGCACGAGCCGCAGCTCGGCCTCGCGGCGGGCGACGACGGTCTGGATTCCGTGAAACTCATCCTGCATGATGCTTCGCGATTCCTGTCCGACACGGGAATACTCGTATGCGAAGTCGGCAACAGCCAGCAGGCGCTCGAAGCCGCCTATCCGGATGTTGCATTTGTCTGGCTTACGTTCGAGCATGGCGGACAGGGCGTCTTTTTGCTGACCGCCGGGGAATTGCAGGGTGTCGGGTAACAGTTTCGGAACGCTGTTCGTTGTGACGACGTTTGGTGAGAGCCACGGTCGTGCGCTCGGCTGTGTCGTCGACGGATGTCCCCCGGGGATGCCGCTCGACGAGGCGGACATCCAGGCGGATCTGGACCGCCGCCGGCCCGGCCGTTCGCGCCACACCACGCAGCGCAACGAGCCGGACCAGGTGCAGATTCTCTCGGGCGTATTCGAGGGCCGCACCACCGGCACGCCGATCGGGCTGCTGATCGAGAACCAGGATCAGCGCTCGAAAGACTACGGTGATATCAAGGACAAGTTCCGGCCGGGGCACGCCGACTATACCTATCAACAGAAATACGGCATTCGCGACTACCGTGGCGGCGGCCGTTCGTCCGCGCGGGAGACGACGATGCGGGTCGCCGCCGGGGCGATCGCCCGCAAGTATCTCCGCGAGCGCCTGGGCGTCCAGGTACGCGGCTACCTGTCACAGCTCGGTCCAATCGAACTCGGTGCCACCGATCTCGACGGGGTCGATGACAACCCGTTTTTCTGCGCGGATCCGTCGCGCATCGCGGAACTCGAGACTTTCATGGACGAACTGCGCGAGCAGGGCGATTCGATCGGTGCGAAGATCAGCGTCCTGGCCAGTAACATGCCGGTCGGCCTCGGCGAGCCCGTGTTCGACAAGCTCGAGGCGGACCTCGCGCGGGGGCTGATGAGCATCAACGCGGTCAAGGGTGTCGAGGTCGGTGCCGGGTTCGCGGCGGTGGCGCAGCGCGGCAGCCAGCACCGCGACGAGATGTCGGGAACCGGCTTCAGCAAGAACGACGCCGGCGGGACGCTCGGCGGAATTTCGTCCGGCCAGGACCTGCTCGCGAGCATCGCGCTGAAACCGACGTCGAGCATCTCCGTACCGGGCAAGACGATCGACAGGAGCGGCAAGGAGACCGAGATCGTGACGAAAGGCCGCCACGATCCGTGTGTCGGTCTGCGCGCGACGCCGATCGCCGAGGCGATGGTCGCGCTCGTCATCATGGACCATTATCTGCGCAATCGCGCACAAAACGCCGACGTACAGTCGGGAACGCCAGCCATAACGTAGACGGGACAATGACAGAACGATTTGATGTAGCCGTCGTCGGCGCCACGGGCGCCGTCGGCGAAGCCATGCTCGAAATACTCGCGGAACGCAAGTTCCCGGTCGGCAAGGTATACGCGCTCGCGAGCGAACGCTCCGTCGGCAAGACTGTCGCGTTTGGAAATCGCGAGTTGAACGTCGAGGACCTCGCCGGTTTCGATTTTTCCAAAGTGCGGATCGGCCTCTTCTCGGCCGGCGGGTCGATCTCGGCGGAATATGCGCCGCGGGCCGCCGAGGCCGGCTGTGTCGTCGTCGACAACACCTCGCACTTCCGCTACGACGACGACATTCCGCTCGTGGTGCCCGAGGTGAATCCCGAGGCCATCGACGATTACCGTAGCCGCGGTATCATCGCCAACCCGAACTGTTCCACGATCCAGATGGTCGTGGCGCTGAAACCGATCTACGACGCGGTCGGCATCGAGCGCATCAACGTGGCGACCTACCAGGCCGTGTCCGGTGCCGGCCGCAGCGCCATCGAGGAACTGGTCCGGCAGACAACCCTGCTGCTGAACGGGCGGCCGCTGGAAATCGAGGGGCCGACCAAGCAGATCGCGTTCAACGCGCTGCCGCACATCGACACCTTCCAGGAAAACCGTTACACGAAGGAAGAGATGAAGATGGTCTGGGAGACGCGCAAGATTTTCGGCGACCCCGATATCCTCGTGAATCCCACGGCCGTCAGAATTCCTGCGTTCTACGGCCATTCCGAAGCGGTGCACATCGAGACGCGCGACAAGATTTCGGCCGCGCAGGTGTGCGAGCTGATGCGCAATGCACCCGGCGTGGAACTCGTCGACGGTGTCGAGACCGGCGTATACCCAACGGCGGTGACGGAAGCGTCCGGACGCGACCCCGTTTTCGTCGGCCGGGTGCGCGAAGACATTTCTCATCCACGCGGCATTGACCTCTGGGTGGTCGCCGATAACATACGTAAGGGCGCGGCTCTAAATAGCGTCCAAATTGCTGAAATTTTGGCGAAAAACTATTTATAGGCTATAGTTCGCAGGCAATTGGAGAGGCAGCACTGCCTGCCATGCGATTGTCTCTGCGCGGCGTCTGCAGAGGCACTTGGGGAGTTGGAGACCATCATTATGCCGCGACGAAGCAATCGAATTTCGCTTGCGCTCGTTTTACTGCTGTCGGGTAACGCCTGGGCCCTGGGCCTCGGCGAGATCCATCTTGATTCAGCGCTGAATGCGCCCATGCGCGCGCAAATCGAATTGCTGTCGGCGACGCCCGAGGAGCTCGAGAATCTCGAGGTCGGGCTCGCATCGCAGGAGACCTTCGAGCGTTACGGCCTCGACAGGCCGTACTTCCTGCAGGATCTCCGCTTCGAGATCGTGAGGTCGGGTTCCTCGGAAGGCAATTACATACGGGTCAGCTCCAGCAAGCCCATAACCGAGCCGTTTCTCACCTTCCTCGTCGAAGCCATGTGGTCGCGCGGGCGCTTGCTCCGCGAGTACACGGTATTGCTCGATCCGCCGACGTTTGCACCGCTGCCGGCCGAAGAAAGCCGGCCCGCGGTAACCGCGCCCCAGCGCAGCGCGCCCGCGGACAGCGGCCGCATCGAGCGCCAGGCTGAGCCGCGGCCCATGCCCGCCGCCGAAACGCCTGCACCGCGGCCCAGGCCGGCACCCGCACCGGCACCCCGCAGTGAGCCGGAACCCGCCCCTGAGCCCAAACCTCAGGCCGGCGAACCCGACCTGCCGTTCGACACGGCATCCGGTGACGAACTGCTGGTGCAGCGCGGCCAGACCCTGTGGGGTATAGCCGCCCGTATCCGTCCGGATTTTCGCCTGACGATGAACCAGACGATGCTCGCCATTTACGAGGCGAATCCCGAGGCCTTCGGCGGCAATATCAATATTCTGCGTGCCGGCGCGCGCCTGAGAATCCCAAGCGCCGACGACATCTACCGGATCGATCGCGCCTATGCACTGAACGAAGCAAAGCGCCAGAACGCGGCATGGAGCGGTGCACCTGCGCCAACGCCAGCGGTTGAAGCGCCCGTTGCCACGGAGACGCGTCCGAGCCTGCAACTCGTGCCGCCCGACGAAGAGCCCGTCGGTCCGGGTACCGGTGCAGAAGTACCCGACGATGCCCTGGCCACGGCCGAGGAACCCGGTGCATTGCCGCGCGAGCAGGAACTGGTCGACCGGATCGCCGAACTCGAGGCGGCCGACGTCCCGCAGCAGCAATCCCTCATCGAGATTCGCGACAACGAACTGGCTGTGCTGCGCCAGGAACTTGCCGAGATTCGCGGCGAAGTCTCCGAGCCGGAGACGTTCGAGCCGGCCGGCTACGAGACCGGCGTGGACGAGGACGAGCTGTCGGCCGAGGACGAGTTGCTTGCCGAGCCCGGCGAGACCGAGGCGGCCGAGGACGAGGCGGATACGGTCATCAAGCCGCCGAGCAACGTGATTTCGACGCCGGTGCGGGCCGAACCGTCGCTGCTCGACAAGATTATCGGTATAGCCACGAATACCTGGGTGCTGATCATCGCCGGCGCGGTGCTCCTGGCCGGTGCCGTGCTGTTCTGGTTCGTGCGCCGCGGGCGGGATGAAGACGACGAAGAGTGGACCAGTGCCGGCATGTCGGCGCCCAATCTCGACGATACCGCTTTGTCGTCCACCGAGGCGCTGCGCGCGCCTTCGCGCGACGATGAATCGATCGTCGTCGTGGAGCAGGGTTCAACGGGAATCGGGTCGCTCGACGAGGATACGCTCGACGGGCCCGGCCCGGAGCCGGGCGGCGCCGGACAGACGGTCGAGATGGGCGCACTGGGCTCGATGGAAGACACCTTCAGCAGCGAGACGGCCGTCAACCTCGACCAGAGCGACCCGATCGCCGAAGCCGATTTCCACATGGCTTACGGCCTCTATGACCAGGCAGCGGACCTGATCAACGGCGCCCTCGAAGCCGAGCCGGACAGGCTCGATCTCCTGACCAAGCTCTCCGAGATCTACTTCGTATGGGGCAACCGCGATGCATTTGTCGATGCGGCTGCCCGCGTTAAGCAGGCTGCCGGTGACGACGAAGGCGGCGAATGGAACAAGATCGTCATCATGGGGCAGCAAATCGCCGCGGACGACGCTATGTTCGCCGGCGTTGCCGGTGCCACGAAGGCCGTGGACCTCTCCTTCGATGCCGACGACGACGAGGGCGGTGCTCTCGACATGGATTTCGGCGCAAGCGACGAGGGCGGCGACGAAGTCATCGACCTCGGTGGCGACGGTGACGACGACGATGTCTTCGACTTCACGGCTGGCGACGACACCGCGGAGGAGGTCATCGACCTGAGCGGTGCCGAGGAAAGCACAGCCGGATCGGACGACGATGACGACGCTGTCGACTTCATGTTCGACGAAGAGCCGGAGCCGGAAAAGAGTACGGCTGACAGCGACGACGTCGACTTCGATTTCTCCGCAGGGGAACCGGAGCGCGACACCCCGACGATCGAGGAACAGTTCTCCGGCCTTGATGCGACCTCCGAACTTCCGTCGATTCCGGATGCCGTGGAGGAATCCACGGCCGAGCCGGCGCCGTCATCTGAAGCGACTGCCGAAATCAATCTCGAGGAGCTCGGTCTCGACGTCGACTCGCTGGACGAGACCGAGGTCGCGTCGTTCGACGACATCGAGGATCTCGATGAGCTCGACGATGACGACGTTACGGCGAGCCAGAAAATACTGGATCCGACAAGCCTGAACGAAACCCTGGAAGACAGCGCGGAAGCAACGGGCCGGAATCCGGAAGTCGATCCCGATTCGACCGGCATCCAGGAGAGCTTCGATCCCGACGATACGAGCTTCAACGAGGAGCTCGACATCGAGCAGGCGTTGTCGAGGACCTCGGAAATGCGGCTCGCATCCGACGAGACCGGCCAGAACCCGTTGATGCAGCGGGCTGAGGAAGACACCGACGTCGGCTTCGACGAGAGCCTGCTCGAAGCTACGGGACACACGCAGATACTGCCCGAGGATTTCGCAGTCGGGACAACCTCGGATGCCAGGGGTGACGAGGCCGTGATCCCCGACGAGGCGGAAACGCTGCTGGCATCGCTGGACGACGACGCCGATGACGATGAGGGCGACGACGACGAGACGATGCTCTCGCGCACCCTCAGCGAGGAAGCCGATTTCGACTTTGCGAAGACCGAGGCACTGCCGCCGGACGTCTTTACCGGCAACATGGACCTCGACGAGACCGGCGAGATGCCCGCTGTGGCGAGCACCGACGTCGACCTTGATCTCGACGACCTGACCGCGGCACTCAAGGTCAGCGAGATGGGCGATACGGTGGACATGCCGCGCGACGACGCAACCGTGGAGCACGTGCGCCCGGGCTTCGACGACTCCGACGAGACCTCCGAG
>Ga0316192_10001171_pt1 | contig 19398 bp, 23 predicted proteins | sample MerIslwburrow_MG_FD_204931 | JGI IMG/M metagenome (GOLD analysis project Ga0316192, IMG submission 204931) | Coastal sediment microbial communities from Maine, United States - Merrow Island worm burrow | ecosystem: Environmental > Aquatic > Marine > Coastal > Sediment | place: USA: Maine...
ACTAAAGAAGGTACCACTAATTTTGGAATGCTTATAGTGCCGCTTAAATACTTTAAACTAAAGAAGGCCTAGAAACCTAAAACTCGGGTTTTCTATTACCAGTTGGCATAAATCCCCCAGCAAAGCTGGGGGACTACTTTATTTAATTACAAAGCGGATTGTACTTCCTTAATCCATTTAGTGATTTTATAGACTACTTTACCTTCAATTCCTAAATATCCATGCGGCGTTGTTGCATCACAGGGATTGGCAGATAATGCTGGGAAGCCCTCATCAAATTCCTTGGTTTTAACCACAGATGCCGATACCAGTGCGTGTTCTATGTGCTTCATTCCACTAGGTGGCGTTACAAAACACATGTCTTTTTCATGGACAGTTATCATTGTGGGCACAGTGATAGTTTCCAGAGGTACATCAAAAACACTAGCGGTAATAGGATTTGTCATGGGCGAGGTTAGTACAAGTCCGTCCACGATGGGATTAAGTATGCTAGCAGCCTGTGCTGCGGCGGTGGTACCACGGCTAGTACCAATTGCCCATACTGGTAGCCCTGGAAAACCCGGGTTTTTTTCGCGTAAAAATTGAGATCCTAAAACACTATGCATGTTCCATATTTGCTTAAATATTTTCTTAAGCTTCAGATTTTAATGCAATATTCTTGGGGATTCCTCAGGTAGTATCCCCTTTATTTTTTTTCGAGATAATCAAGTCTATTTACTCAAATTTGGCAGCTATCAACAGGCATTGCCCGAAAAGAATCGCCCCCAGCTCGAACCTTTGCAAGATTACTCAAGTTGCATAAGTGGGCGTCTAATCTGCACTACCAAACCAAAACGCCATATCCTTAGCAAGAAATTCATCGTAGCGCATGTAGTGGGAACCGTCACAGGAGAAGGTGAGGCTAATCAAGCCGTTGAAGATATTAATGGATGCGGAACGCAAATAAATGGTTTCATCTGCCATGCGTAGTTGACTCATACCATTTAGTACTGGTCCTATACCGGATTGAGGAATCAGTGCATCAGCGGGATAGGGTTGGTGCGGATAAGCGAGGCAAATATCCGGGTCCGCCAACGCGTCATGCTTCAATATACGGTAGCGATAAGGATCGTCGACAAACCATACCGTAGCCCGGCTGCTGGAAAAGTGGATTACCGCCTGGAATACGCCGCGATCTGTAAATAGCTCTTCCAATATGGAAAATGCTTGTTCCATATGGCGATCCATTTGGCTTTCTGTACGAATTTGTTGAAAAACCGTACTTCTGATGGAGGGGTCACCCTTGATTTGTTGCCAATTTGCTGGTTCCTCGTAAAGAGCAGCAGTCACTGGCAAATCTCGCAAGTCAAAATCCGCCCCGAGATAGCCGACAGCTTTACCGCCCAAACGAATAATGTGCAGCGCCGTCAGGGATGGACGGTGGGCACGTAGACTGATATAAGCATCCGACAACAAAAATCCCCATGAGGGCACCACTTCCCTCATATATGGACGTTGTGAGCGGTTGCGCCCATAGTGTCCAGGCAATAAACCATCACGGCTGACATTGTCAGACTCTTGTATTCCATCTGTATTGACAATGTATAAATAGGTACAATGGGGTATATTGTCAAAACCGGACAGTAGTATGTTATTGAGCTTATCTTGGTTACCCCAAACTGGCGCACACTGCGCAGCCAACCGATTTAACGGCTCATGCAACATTAACGCGAGTTCCTCGCGTTGATGAAAGATAGCGGCCTTCCAACTTTTATCCATTATCGACTTCAGTTTAAAAGTGTTTGAAATAGTAAATCATATCTATCTTTTAATTCAACACTTCAGTATGTTGTGAGGATCCACTAAAAAGGTAGTGGACAGGAACTTGCAATATCGCAGATGGTTTAAGATTTTCTTACGTAAATCTAGAACAGCTTTTATATATAAGTGATCATCAGTAGGTAAAAAACAACGCCGCATAATATAATATATAACTATACGGTATTCAGTTAAAAACCACATTGAGTTTCACCACTTTTTTCAATCCAGCCGTGGATCATGCGTTTTGTGGTGAACTTACCAGAACAATTTCCATCTTTATCAATTACTATTACCCCACCCCGACCATTTACTTTACGAACCAAATAATCAATGCCGGCTTGAGCAGCGTCTTCCGCTCTCATGTTACGTAGATCGATATAATCTGATATGGTTTTTGCAAGAACGGTGCGTAGAAAATCCTCTCCATAGCCTGTAGCCGAAACAGCACATGTTTCATTATCAGCAAATACACCAGATCCAATAATAGGTGAGTCACCAACTCGTCCCCAGCGCTTATTGACTATTCCACCAGTAGAAGTGGCGGCGGCTAAATTCCCTTCTAAATCGCGGGCGATTGTGCCTACCGTACCGTATTTTTGATCGACTCCTACTGTTTCATCATCATGATCCAACATGATTCTATGTGATCTACGCGCGTGTTCGAATTGTTCAATTCGCATTTCGGTTAAAAAATAGTTATCCGGGGTAAGATGTACACCACAATGTTCTGCAAAATGTTGGGCACCGTCACCTATTAACATCACATGTTCACTATTGGCGATGACAAGGCGGGCCAGTTGAATGGGATTTGCAATATTAGATATACCCGCTACAGCACCGGCGGAAAGATCACGGCCATCCATAATAGCGGCATCCATTTCCACTTTACCATTTTCGTTCAATACCGATCCACAACCGGCATTGTACAAAGGATCGTCTTCGAGTAAGGATGTGCATACTTCCACAGCTTCCATTGCTGAACCACCACGAGAGAGGATTTCGCGGCCGTGTTCAAGGACAACTCGAGAACTATCGAGGTAACGAACAGCTTCCTGAGCAGATTTAACGTGATCCAGGGTGCCGGCGCCTCCGTGAATCATGAGGGAAAAATGTTTTTCCATAAGTAGTATTAAGTATTATCAAAAACAATGAGTTTAGCTGCTTATGGATCCAAAATCCACTACAGTCGTTTTTCAAGCTCTCTTAACAATTTTATTTGGATTTCAGGTGTACCAACCAACATAAACAACAATTTCCCTACCAGAATGGGACCCCAGTTTACGATAATTACACCACTGTCCGAGGCCGAGTTATACTCTATACCGCTAAGATCAATGTCACTCAAATGGCGCTTTGAGGTTGTAAACATTCGGGCCAACCAATTAGTTGCGCCAAGTTTTTCAGCGATCAATGTAGGGTAGGTCGCACCATTAAATCGCGGATTGCATTCAATGGGTTGATATCGAGTTTCGCCATTATACTCAAGCACAGCTACATCAAAAGCGAAAACCCCCTTTATTCCATGACTAAACAACCACTCTGCCATCAGATCAACTGCTTCCCAGGGTTCACAACAGGCAGGACTGATGTTGCCCTGGTGCACAAACCCCTTTAATATTTGTTCTGTTGTTGCCAGCCTTTCCAATCGAAAGTTATGCACTCGATACTGCATATTAAGGAAAATAGTGGTGTTGACTTCTTCCTGAACCTGTACAGGAACATCTGGTGTAAATTTGGTTATTGCGTCGCGCAGTTCATCTTTATCTTCACAACGATAAATTCCCACACCTGATACCGATATGGCCGCTTTCAAATAACAAGGGTAAGAAAAATTCTCAATTTCATTTTTGGTTATTGCGTCGACACTATTAAAGCGAATTGTCTTCGGGGTATTCATCTTTAATTCTTCTGCAAGTGTCATGAAATTATTTTTCGAATTGATATAATCAACAACCCGATACCAATTATCGTTACGGCAAAATTTCTGTTGTTCCTCACCAAAGAAAAAAACAGAAGGCTCATAGGTCGAATATTGTTCTGCTACGTTGAAATCAATATTCCAAATAATATTTTTTGTCGTACGCAAACCGATCTTTTTATAATGCGCATTGATTGTTGGCCATTCCGGGCGTAGTGCCGGATGAAGCTGAAGCACATCATCTGGTTCCGTTATTCCCAGGGCCCGACCTGAATACAGAAAATTGCCAGCCACACCGTCTGCTGTACAATTCATAATGTCGTGATTGATAATGCGATTCTTACGTATACCACTATTAGATATATTAGATATGCGTCTCTTGATTGGCGCATAGGTAGTGAGTTCAAGTGCCGCCATGATCGATCCCCTCCAACTTGCTGGTCTTAAAAACTAGGCTAACTGTACATCAGCAATTTTTGAGCCAGTTATAACTTGTTGAATTATAAAGCCTAACTAGCACTTTATGCACAAGAACGGAACATCTATAAGGTTGTTGCCTTAATGCGGTGCAAAGTTATCAAAGATCTGTGCTCATTACCCAGCCGTCTACGCAATCCGCGCGCCCATGCGCAGGCATTATTCTTGAGGATTCCTCAGGTAGCGTCCCCTGAAATTCGAACGCTTTATGAAATTATATGGTGTTATTTTTTGTTTAATGCGGCGCAAGGCTGCTAATTATATTCCTGGCCGTATATGGCTCTGACGGACAGTCCAGATAAAAATATTCATAATGACATTGACAAATTAGGACGCTTGTATTACTTTTATATATAAATTAGGACGTATGACCTAAATAATAAATAGGCTTTATTTTAAACGGACATTTAATCTGGAGGGTAGCAATGAGTACTGATTTATTTTCCCCAATCACCATGGGTGATATAAAACTAAGCAACCGTATAGTTATGGCGCCGATGACACGCAATCGTGCCGATGAGCACAATGCGCCGCATGATTTAAATGCCACATATTATCAACAACGTGCAACGGCGGGTTTAATTATCACTGAGGCGTCACAGGTTTCGCCCGAAGGTGTGGGTTACCCCGGCACACCAGGAATATATAGTAATGAACAGCTTGCAGGCTGGCAAAAAATAACCAATAAAGTCCATGCTAAAGATGGTCATATTTTTTTACAACTTTGGTTTTGTGGACGGATTTCACATCCTGATTTATTGCCAGATAATCAGACACCTGTTGCGCCCTCCGCCATTAAACCCGAAGGAGAGGCGATAACCTTCGAAGGGATGAAACCATTTGTGACACCACGAGCACTGGAGACAAATGAAATTTCCGGCATTGTTGACCAGTACAAACATGCCGCTGAAATGGCAAAACTCGCTGGTTTTGATGGCGTTGAAGTTCATGCGGCAAATGGCTATCTAATTGATCAGTTTTTGCGTGATGGTTCAAATAAACGAACTGACCAATACGGCGGAAATGTCGAAAATCGTATGCGTTTATTGAATGAAGTATTAGATACCGTAACAGAGGTATGGCCGAGTAATCGAGTGGGTGTGCGTTTAACACCGGAGAACAGTTTTAATTCTATGTCGGATTCCAATCCGCTCGAACATTTTAGTTATTTTATTTCTCAACTAAATGAACGAAATCTTGCTTATTTGCATGTATTAGAAGGCGACATGATGACTAAGATGGCAACGCTTGATTATCGTATTTTACGTGATAAATATAATGGACTTTACATGGCCAATAATGGCTACGATAAAGCGCGTGCAGAAATTTCATTAAGCAAAGGCGATAGTGATTTTATAGCGTTTGGTGTCCCATTTTTAGCCAATCCTGATTTGGTTAATCGCTACCAACATGATTTGCCACTAAATGAAGCGGACGTTGACACCTTTTATGGTGGTGATGGTCACGGATATACAGATTATCCTTTTCATGAACAAGCCGTTGCAGAACCAGCGTAAATGAAAGTGTGAGGTAGGCTTGTATGAGTAGTAAAGGTGAAGCACAAAGACAAAGGATTGTCGCCGCAGCAGACCAATTGTTTTATCAGCAAGGCTATGAAAGTACGTCTTTTAGCGATATTGCAGATGTTGTCGGAATTTCACGTGGTAACTTTTATTATCACTTTAAAAGTAAAGATGAAATATTAGATGCTGTGATTAATCATCGTGTTACCGATATCGAAGCAATGTTGAACGAATGGAATGAGAAAATCACTGATCCTAAACAGCGTCTTTACCATTACATTGAAATACAGTCACGAAATCAAGAGAACATTCTTTCACATGGATGTCCCGTTGGTAGTTTATGTACAGAACTCGCCAAAATTAATCATTCCATGCTGGGTGATGCAAATAAGATGTTCACTGTGTTTCGTGATTGGCTCATTACTCAACTTAAACTTGTTGGTGCCAAGAAGAACACCAAACAAATAGCCATGCATTTATTGGCTCGCGGACAAGGTATTGCAACGGTGTCGAATGCCTTTGAGGACAAAGAGTTTTTACGGCAAGAAGTCAATCGTTTGAAACAATGGCTTGATGATGAGATTCATCAATTAAGTCATTAACTATTACGTACTTTATTGGGATTAGTCCCTTAGGAGAAAGCAAATGGGTCTCGCCGAACAAACAATGAAATTAACACAAGATTTTATTAGTAGCCAATCTGATGAGAATCAGGCCATTATTCAAGATGCGTTTGCGACTATTAATGCGGCTGACTATGGTGATAATGCTTTACGCGAAGGTGATCAAGCGAAAAGCTTTCAATTACCCAATGCCAAGGGTGGCGAAACTGCATTGTCCGATCTGTTGACGCAAGGTCCTGTTGTGATAAGTTTTTATCGCGGAGGCTGGTGTCCGTATTGTAATTTAGAGTTTAAAGCGCTGAATGATATTTTACCGACCATTAAAGAACTCGGCGCAAATCTTGTGGGTGTATCACCTCAGCTTCCTGATAATTCCATGAACACAGTAGAAAAACACGGACTTAAATTCGAAGTCTTAAGTGATGTTGGTAATGTAGTCGCCCGTGAATATGGAATAGTAATGGACGTACCAGCCACCATGCAACCATTGTACTTGGAATGGGGTCTGGATGTACCCGCCGCCAATGGTGACGACACATGGGAATTGCCAATCCCAGCAACGTTTGTAATTGATAGTGATGGACAAATTGTACTTGCATATGTCAACAAAAATTATACCGAACGACTTGAACCAAGTCAGATTATAAAAGCGCTGGAATCAATACATGTATCTGCGTGAGCTGGTGAGTACTAATAAATTTGCATATTAATAGATTCACCTAAATTATTTTTTATATCCTGCTATTTAGCTCTGCCAATAGTGACCTTAGTTCCAGATTTTCTTCTTCTGCGGCTCGTGAAAGCTCCCAACTCATAATACTATCAGGGCCTGCATCTGCTCTGCACAGTCTAAGTTCCATGAGGTAATCGGTGAGTTCTGGATACTCTTTTAGAATATCACCAATTATTGTTGATGCTGATATTTCTTGCATAAATCACCACACTAATAAAGGTTAGGATTACGGGATCCGCGTTACAACAAAAGCAACAGGATATAAGAGGCTTCTATACTCAGTCAAGATATTATAGCGAATACAAACAACAGTATTAACCCCTCTATCAACAAGGAAGTCTAGGTTTCAGCTTGCCAGATCTGGGATTTTCGATAATTGTTTAAGACACTAGATGGGGCATGCCCATAGGGGAGGCCAATGGTACGTTGTTGGCTTTAAGGCTGTAAACTTAATGCTGGCAACTTTTCCTTTGGCCACATCAAGATCAGCATTATCTGGTGGTGGAGTAAACTCTGGCCCTGGACAACATGCCATATTTTCCAATTCATTCAATTGTAGTAGATGCCGTGCAACAATCTTGGTTTCTGTGAAACCTACATTTTCCACAATTTCAAAATATTTATTTTTTACGATTGAACCTGCAACACATCCAGCCCAGGTGTCTTGAAAACGAGATTTTACACTTGAATCAATATCATTTTGATACATAATATCGGCAATAGCGACACGGCCTCCGGGTTTTAGGATTCGAAATATCTCTCTAAACACTGTCAACTTATCTAGACACAAATTGATCACGCAGTTAGATATCACTACATCAGCAGTATTGTCTGGTACGGCTACTTGTTCCAAATCCGAAACAACAAAGTTCACGCTATTTGTTAATTTTGCTTCTGACACAGCTTGTTTTGCACGACTAATCATTCGAGGTGAAAAGTCGATGCCAATCACTTTACCCCCCTGTGTGACCCCGTGCGCTGCAAGGATGAGATCCATGCCTGCACCACATCCAAAATCTACGACAGTTTCTCCGGGTTGCAGATGCGCAAAACCGGTTGGATTTCCGCATCCTCTTGAGAGTCTGCGAGACATACTCGGAATAAGTGTCAACTCTTCTGCAGAATACAATCCATGTTCTGTAGCATAACTCGAGCCGAAGGGGGATGTGCTTTTGCAACAGCTGGTAGAAGTCTTGTGATCTGCTTGCGCATATTTGCTATAGCGTGATTTCACAAGCTGCTTGATTTCATCTGTTTTCATCTTTTTCACAGCCCCAAACTATCATTTTTTATTATTATAGTTCACTTTTTGTTAGCCATTGTGGTTGTTATTTAACCAAGGGTGGATTATGTTATTACAAATGAAAATAAAATTTTCCGCAACTCACCCAATATGGAACTACATACGTCAGGTATTAGTTGTGAAAGTCGACTACCTGGTAGAACAGTAATTTCCATTTCATATTTTAATACTATAAAATAGCACGTTCGCGGAGAATACGGTTATTAAAAAATAATTATGAAAATTGTTATCGCGCCAAATGCACTAAAAGGAAGTTTATCTGCACATTCTGCTGCAGTCGCCATGGAACGAGGGGCAAAGCGAGCATTACCAAATGCGGATGTGGTGTTAAAACCCGTTTCTGATGGTGGCGACGGATTTGCGAAGGTATTGGCCGACTCCCTTCAAGCCGAAGAAATTAGTCTTTCTGTTACTGGTCCTATAAGAAATACTATCGACACTGTATTTTATCTTAATCGGGATAGTGGCTTGGCCATTATAGAAATAGCAACTATAGCCGGGCTTGCATTATTGGAAGCAAAAGATAGAAATCCTTTGTTGACGACAAGCTTTGGAATTGGGGAAGTCATTTTATCAGCACTTGATGCAGGTGCAAAGCGCATAATTATTGGTCTTGGAGGTAGTGCTACCAACGATGCAGGTATTGGAATGGCATCGGCGCTCGGGGCGAAAGTTTTAAATAGTGGTGGTGAACCCGTTGAACCAATAGGAAAGTCTTTGGGGGAAATTGCTGGCATTGATATTAGCGGTTTGGACAAACGCTTAGCCAATGTAGACATTGATGTGGCTTGTGATGTGGATAATCCTTTATATGGTGAAAATGGCGCAGCACAAATTTTTGCACCGCAAAAAGGGGCCAATCCAAAACAAGTTAGGCAACTTGAAGCAGGTTTGCGCCATTTTTCAGAAATAGTCAATTTAAGCTTGGGTATTGATATCAGCAATATTCCAGGATCAGGCGCAGCCGGTGGTCTCGGCGGTGCTCTATTGGCATTCTGTCAAGCAAAATTGAATCGAGGTATCGATCTTGTACTCGATACAATAAATTTCGATGAAGCACTGGAAAATACTTCATTGTTATTAACGGCAGAAGGCCAGCTTGATAATCAAACTGGCCATGGTAAGGCACCGGCAGGCGTCGCTAAACGGGCACATCAACACAATATACCTTGTATAGTATTAGCCGGTAGTGTAAAAACCAATTCAATTAATTTAGATCAATATGATATCACTGCAGCCTTTAGCATTTGTCCTGGGCCAGTGTCATTGAAATTGGCCATGGAGCAGGCCTTTGAAAATTTGTCTAATACGACAGAACAAGTGCTGCGAAACTTTAAAGCCGCCGGCAATACCAACAAAATACTAGAAAAATATAAGTCAGAGGATACAAAGATGATTCGAAAATGTTTATTTCCAGCTGCGGGCTACGGTACGCGTTTTTTACCAGCCACAAAAGCGATGCCTAAGGAAATTTTACCCATACTCAATAAACCCTTAATTCAATATGGCGTGGAAGAGGCCTTGGACGGTGGGCTAAATCAGATTGCGATTATCACTGGCCGCGGTAAACGCGCTCTAGAGGATCATTTTGATATTAGTTACGAGCTAGAGCATCAAATTACCGGTACCTCTAAAGAAAAGTACCTCACCGATATTCGACATATTATCGAAGAATGTACCTTTTCGTATACACGTCAAATAGAGATGAAAGGCTTAGGGCATGCGATTCTAGTTGGGGAAACACTAATAGGAAACGAAGCTTTCGGAGTCATATTAGCCGATGATTTGTGTGTTGGCGAGGGTGAAGGCGTGATGGCTCAAATGATTAAAATATACGAAAAGTATCAATGCAGTGTACTCGCCATCCAAGAAGTGGCTGAAAGTGAAGTGCACAAATACGGAGTAATTGAAGGCAGTCTAATTGATGACGGTATTTATATGGTATCGAATATGGTCGAAAAACCAGATGCGCAAGATGCCCCAAGTAATCTTGCAATCATTGGGCGTTATATTCTTACGCCGGATATTTTCGATATTTTGCGTCAAACTAAGCCTGGGAAAAACGGGGAACTACAGATTACAGACGCTTTAAAAACTCAAGCGGAGAAAGGTATGGTGCTGGCCTACAAGTTTAATGGTAAACGGTTTGATTGTGGCAGTGTCGATGGATTTGTCGAGGCAACTAATTATTTCTACGAAAAAACTAAATAATTTAAAATTTGTTACAGTTTTAGTGTACTTTTATGCACTTATGGAAACTACTGATTTAACCTACTAATTTAGTCGTCTAAAGCAAATCTAGAACAAACTATCGCATATTTTGGGTGGGTCTGATAAAATGCTCAGCCATTGAACAGATATAGGTAAATGTTATGCATATTGGTACCACCATCACCCAATTTATGATTGAAGAACAACGCCGCATCCAATCTGCGACCGGCGATTTTACGTCTTTATTAAACGATGTCGTTACAGCGTGTAAAGTAATTTCACATGCCTGTGATAAAGGCGCTCTGATTGGCGTGTTAGGTAGCGCTAACGCAGAAAATGTTCAAGGTGAAACGCAAAAGAAATTGGACATCATTACCAACGACATAATGATAGGCTCAAACGAATGGGCGGGTCACGTAGCTGCTATGGCCTCGGAAGAAATGGAAGACATTTACAAAATACCCAGCGAATATCCAAAAGGTAAATACTTATTGGTTTTCGATCCACTAGACGGTTCTTCTAATATTGATGTCAACATTTCCGTGGGCACCATTTTTTCAATCTTGCGTTGTCCAGAAGGTGTAACTGATCCAACTGAAGATGATTTTCTACAACCAGGTACCGAACAAGTCTGTGCGGGATTCGCCTTGTATGGTCCATCCACCATGATGGTGCTAACCACAGGTGATGGAGTTAATGGCTTTACCTTAGACAAAAATGTTGGCGAATTTGTATTGACCCACCCGAAAATGAAGGTGCCGGAAGACAGTGTGGAATTTGCCATAAATGCATCAAACTCACGCCACTGGGATGCGCCAATTAAACGCTACGTAGACGAATGTCTGGCGGGTATAGAAGGGCCGCGTGAGCAAGATTTTAATATGCGTTGGGTTGCTTCTATGGTTGCGGAAATTTACCGTATTATCACTCGTGGTGGTATTTTTATGTATCCCATGGATGCAAAGATTCGCGAAAAAGGCATGACCGGTCGATTACGCTTAATGTACGAAGCCAATCCCATGGCCTTCATCATAGAACAGGCGGGCGGTGTTGCCAGCACTGGTGATGGTCGTATCATGGACGTGAAAACCGATGGCCTGCATCAGCGTGTACCGGTTATTATGGGTTCAAAAAATGAAGTAGAGCGAATTGAAAGTTATTACAAAGAAGCATAAGATCGCTTAGTCCTCAAGTACCACTGGTAAACATACCGGTGGTACATCTGTTATACCATCCATTAATAGCCAATATTAATAATTCTGATTACCTCGATCTTGATCCACCAGCGCTATGAGTAATACTTTATTTAATAAATTGCAGTTATGTGTGACACATCAACATCTTCACATTCAAAATTACCATAAAAAAATGTTAAATATCTCATTACAGCTGTATAATAAACGTACAAAATGGTGGAATTTTAATTATAGTGGTTATAAAGAGGGCTATTTTGAAAAGACACTGGTCTCATTTTGGTAAGTCCGTGCTAATATTCAAGACTTAGATCTTTGAGTGTATGGGTTTTTTCGATTCTACGGTGTTAATAATGTCTGACCATAATTTAAGACTAAATAAAGTTAGCTTAACTAAGGCGTTGCCTGAAGGAGATGAGGCATCACGACCAGATGTGGGAATACGTTACAAAGTTATACGGGAAGATAAAACGCTCAGTCCGGTAGATATTTCTAGTGCAGCGGAAGCTCAAATAATTAGTGAAATAGATGACGAACTAGAAGTCGAAATAGGAGCTGAACTAGATGCTGAAATAGAAGCTGAAATAGCTGAAATAGCTGAAATTGAAGCTGAATTAGAAGCTGAACTCGAAGCTGAAATAGAAGCTGAAATAGCTGAAATAGCTGAACTAGAAGCTGAAATAGAAGCAGAAATAGCAGACGAAACAGAAGCAGAAATAGCAGATGAAAAAGAAGCAGAAATAGCAGATGAAACAGAAGCAGAAATAGCAGAGGCAACAGAAGGTAAAGAGAAAAAAAATACTGGGATACTCGCAATTGTAGAGCAAAAAGCAGAACGAGATGTCAAAAGTTCTGATAGTAGTATGTTGCGACAATTACTCGTTAGTAGCTTTACTGAAGGTTATGCAGGTACAGTTATATACGCCTTAGGTTTGTCACTGACTATAGTTGGTATAATATTTTTTGTGCTCAATTATTCGGTAATTATTAAAACACCATCCAGTACCACACAACTTGACTCAACGTTAGAATCCAAGCCATTAAATAGTCCAGTATCGAAATCGAAGTTGTTGGCAGCAAAACCCAATAAACCAATAAACCTAGAAATGCTTGTTTCGAATCTTATGCGGGATGAAAAATGGGATATTCAAAAGATTCATTTTTTTAAAAATTTCTGGCTGAAAAAAGACTACGCTCAACAATTGGCGGCAAGAGAAGAAACCTGGTTTCAGTCATTTGAAAGCAAGTTAGCAAAAGAACTCACTAAATATAAAGGAAAAAAGGTATCTAGTAATCAGTTGGATGCGGCCCGAAAATTTGCTCTTATAGACTTGGCAAATATGCTAAACAATACGAATTCGGGATTAGTGAGCAGTGAAAAACCCATAATAGAAAAATCTGAGATACCAAATAATAAAATAAGTGAAATTACGGGTGAAACTGTTACGCCAAGCAATATCCAGAAATCAGGGCAAAAACTTGATCTTGATGTCGCATTATCACAGTTGTCGAACGTTGAACAAAATAACCATAAACCAGATAAACGGCCTGAAGCTAAACCAGTGATTAATACTGAAGAAAGCAATAATACCTCTGTTGACCCAGATAAAAATAAATATATAGTCAATGGGCTTGTTGAAGATTTACGAAAAAATACCGATCCCAACAAACCGACTTATTCAGAATTGCACTATCTCATATTGAAATTTATAAATTATTATGAATCCGGTGACTTGAAGAAAATGAAGTCATTATTTGCAATTGAAAATAATGGAGAGAATAGAGAAGATCTTGCTGAACTGGATGCGGAGTTCGAAGATCTATTTAATAATTCATCAGATAGACAAATGTTTGTTAGTGGCTTGAAATGGTCAATTAAGGACAATCAGGCCATTGGCAACGGAAAGCTTGAAGTTATTATACTTTCTGATTCGGAGCCACATGTATTGAGCCGTAAAAGCAAAATTCAATTTGTTACAACAAAACAAAATGATGAAATCTATATCACGGAGTTTCAGCAATCGGACTATTAGTCCAGACCGCTTTTATTTTACACTTAGCTCTCACTGTACGTTGTGCCATGGTTACTTCTATTTTTCACTGAATTATCTTTCACCATCAAGTATTTATCAAATGTTTCAATGAATAGACAAATGATTCAGCCAATATTCGACATTTGCAGCTAATATTAATCGTGATAGGATTATGCTATGGAAAAGCGGTATTTAATGGTAGTGCTTATAATCTTACAAAGTGGTCTGGTTGCCGCTGATCAGGTTTATAAATCTGTGGACGAGGCTGGCAATGTCACCTATTCATCAACACCACCTGAGGATTCTGTTGAGGTTGATAACGTTGAGCTAGCACCAGGACCTTCAGAAGAGAGCGTAAAGAAAGCACAAGAGTCCCACGAAAAAACCAAACAAACTGCCAACGCTATCGATAAACAAAATAAGGAACTTGACGCTAAAAGAGCAGAAGAACAAAAGGCTGTCGAAGCAGAGGATGCCAAAAATCAAGAGACTACCGAAACCGAAGTGTATCGCCACCAACATCCGATAATTGTACCGCCACGTCCAGCTCGACCAATTGCCCCACCACCGCCTGTACAACGTCCCAGGCCTGTACAATTACCGAGTAGGTAATTACAGTATTTTATATTTTTTCACTAGCCTCTAGCTTGGCTTGAAGACTAACCAGTACTGTAGCCTGGATGAAGCTTGCGGAATCCGGGTAAATTTCGAGTGCTAACCCCGGATTCCGCAAGCTTCATCCAGGCTACAAAAACATCTATAATCATTTCCATAGTTAACGGGTCAGTAACGGTATTTTATGTTTTTTCGCTCGCTTCTAACTTGGCCTGCAGCTTCGCCAGTGCTGATTGAGTTTCTTTTAATTCCTTAATAATTTCATTTTTATTAGCGGGTTTTTGAAGTTCCTCAAGGCGTTCTTGTTTTGCTTCTTCAAGGTTGTTTAGTACCACGGCGATAAATAAATTGATAATAACGAAGGTACCTAGCACAACGAAACTCACGAAATAGATCCACGACCAGGGGTTCATCTCCATGGCGGTGTACATTACATCTGTCCAGTCTTCCAGAGTTACCACGCGAAATAAGGTTAGTAATGAAATAGGCAGTGATCTCCAATGCTGAGGATCATGTTCATGAAATAAATGAAAACCCGCAATACCATAAATATAGAATATAATCGACATAAGCAGTATTATATGGCCCATACTGGGAATTGAACGAATCAGTGTGCTGACAATAAGTCTTAGTTCGGGAATTGTCGAAATCAAACGTGCGACTCGCAACAACCGCGCAAGCCGTGCTATCGTCGCAAATTCGCCGGTGGTAGGCAGGATAGAAAGAACCACAACGGTAAAATCAAACAGATTCCAACCGTTGCCAAAATAAAGCTTTAAACGCGGTGCCACAGCCGTAATTTTGAGAATGGCTTCAATAACAAAAAATCCTATAATTACCTTATTGATTATATTAAACCACTCACCATAATTTTCCATTAGAGTGCTTGAAGTCTCCAGACCCAATACAAGGCCGTTTAGTAAAATTAAGGCGATAATAAAATATTCAAAACCACGTCTGGCAACTATATTTTTCGCAAATTGTTTCATGTTATTGTGTCTCTCATAGAACCTTGCGCTATCGTTGAATCTTGTTTGCTTAGAAACAATCGTAACACAATGAATATACGGGAAATATACCGACAACTAACAGCTATCAGCGGGGAAGAAAAGATACCTTATTGTGATCTTAGATACAAGTCAGGCGGTGTATATACAGTAATTTAATGCACAAATTTTACGGGTATCTGTTTGGCGTATTCTTCATCAAATACCAAGTCGATAGAGATTTCACCATTTTCATTTAAAATTTTGACTTGTTTTAATTCCGGTATACGAATGGCTAAATACGAACAAAGTGCCGAAGACATGGCTTCATCGTTATTAATAATCGCGTTAGCCAGGTTTGCTGCTATAAATTGCGCACGGTCATTAAGGTCTGGATTGGGTATACTGGAAGCTCCGACCTGGATTCCCTCATCCATTTTTTGATCCATTTTATCCAGGTAAAGCGCCTGATGGTCAGGTAAGGGCTTATTACGATCATATTCCAGTTGGGCGATGCCATCCAGGATAACGGCCATGATATTGCTACTCATCACTTGTCCGGTTCATTATTGTCTCCCCCATGTCTCTATTCTGAAGTAAATACTGCGAGTGGTTTAAACGGTAAAATCACTATAAAAATCTATAGGACCATTGATGCCTAGTTCATCTTTTAGCCAAATCCTGCCCGCCACATAATAGTCGCCTTTGGTTAAACTCTTTTTTACGGTTCCCTTCATGCCCTTGGGCGTCGATCCATAACTTATGCTAGTGACCACTTCAGCGTATTGATTGCCTTCTATGCGCCAGGCTTCGCAATAGCGTTTGCAGTTTTTTTGCATCACAAGTAGGTCCTTAACCACAAGCCGACGTTCAGGGTAGGCAATGGAAATGAGTGAGAAATCAAATACGATTTCATCCCCAACGTGAACGTCTATAGTATGCGCCTCATTGCAGGCATTAAGAAAAAAAACAAAAATTGTTATTATTATACTAACTCTAATCATGTTACCACCGTGCTAACTATACGAATATAGCCATTATAATTTATTTGTAGAGAGAATGCCCGGCTAACTTAAATCGTGTTAAATGGAGTGAAAATACCGCGGGGGGCTAAGACAACGTAGCGTGCGCCGTGCGCACGAATTCTACCAATTTGCACCGCGAATTCCACCGATTTGGTGGCAAAAACGTGCGCACGGCGCACGCTACGTTGTTTTTTCTCGTTCCCATGCTCCTGCGTGGGAATGCATATTGATTTCAATAAAATCTCCAAACCCACGCAGGAGCGCACATCGTTATACATAAGTCTTGCCGATAAGGTATTTTTGGATTTTGTTCGCTTGAAATGACCGGCTCTTGGTGGTTTACACGGCGTGTTGTGGTTTTGATTAGAGTGTTATCGCCAGCAAGACTGGCTCCTACAAATTGCCAATGCTAAATTTTCGCACTCAACGCGTAGGAGCTGGCTTGCCAGCGATTATCGGTGTTATGTGTAAATAGGAAACTGTCCGCTTTGCAAAAGTGTGTGATTCACTCCTCAGATTTATGGTTAACGATGTGCGCAGGAGCGTGGGAACGAGGTGTTCTTTATTTCAATTTTGATATATAAAGATGTGCAGTTAGAAGAAAATTGTTAATTACACATTATTTCGCAAAATGCGCTGCACGTACGTGATGCTCTTTATGGGTAGGGTCAGAATCCCGCCAAGGTTTAATCCTACCTGCTTTATTATCCAGGATTTTTTTACCACGTTTACTATTCATGCTGACCATATCAAGGTCTTCACACTTAGGACAAGTGATTGTCTTATAGGTAATTATATGAAATATAGTCCAACCCAGGGGTATTAACATGAGTGGAAAAAATGCAGAGAAAAGGGTAAAACTGCTAAAAATCAACCATAACATGCCATCCACAAAAAAACTTCCCAGACCCTGGCTGGTTGGTTTTCCGATATACCCACAACTTTTACAAACCTTGTCTTTCACTTGGAGCCCCCAAAATGATTATTTTTATAGATATAAAACCCATGGGGTAATATTAGCGTGCGCTAATACATAAAACGACCCATTTACTGATGTAATTTTTGATCGAGATCAATAAAAGCGACTTTTATTGATCCAAGACGATTAGAGTGGGTTTGACCAGTCTTTCATATTCTTTATAGGCCATTTTTATGACTTCAGAGTGGGTGCCCGCATTAAATACAATTTCATCATGCTCAGATACACTTTCCGCAATATAGACATCCATACCATAAAGGTTGCCAAATGGAGGCATGGCGCCCACTTCACAGTCGGGGAATTTCGAAGAAAATTCCGACTCTGTGGCTAATTCCACTTTTGAGCCCACTAAAGCCTGGCTAATTATATCAAGGTTTACCTGATAGGCGGAGGGTATAATGAGCATTGCTAACTGAGTGTTAACTTTTAATATGACTGTTTTCGCCATTTGTTTGGTGGGTATGTCGGCCGATTTTGCAATTTGTAAGGACGTAAAAGCCAGAGAATGAGTGATACTGACGTATTTTACGTTTTGTTCATCCAGATATTGTTTTAATTTTTGGGTTGGCATAAAAACGGCTCCGGTAGATCAGGCGATTAAGTCAAGATTATTGTTTGTAGTCTGGGTTTGTCCAGCAATTAGGTAATGTTTCTTCTGAAGGAAACAATAATTCTGATTTGTTGAATTTCTCCGGATCCTGCAGTTCTTCTCCGGCGTGGAATCGTCCGGCAACCTGGGAATGAAAGGGATCAGCCAAGGATCTTACATCCAGTATTTCAATAAGGTTACCTGTGGGCACATGTTTTAAAAACATAAGAATATCCTCTGGTTAATTTGAATATACTATAATCTAATTATAGTCAGGTTTGACCCGATCGAAATATCACAGGCTATAAAAATCTAAATTCTTTTCTAGGAGATCAAAAATGCAATGCCCTAAATGTCTATCAGATATGGAGGTCGTTACTTTTAAAACCATTGAGGTTGAACGCTGTACTTCCTGTAAAGGATTGTGGTTTGATATGCTTGAACACGAAGATCTGAAAAAATTAAGTGGCTCAGAAGTCATTGATACGGGTGATCCAGAAATTGGTAAGGTTTATAACAAAATCGATAAGATTAACTGTCCCAAGTGTAGCACCGAAATGATTCGTATGGCCGACCGACATCAGCACCATATTTGGTATGAGAGTTGTCACCAGTGTTATGGTGTCTTTTTTGATGCTGGAGAGTTTATTGACTATAAAGAAGAGACTATTTTAGATTATTTTAAAGACCTGATAGCCCCCGAAAGAAAATAGTAATAGAATTGTTTTAAATTTAGTACCTGGATTGTGATTTATCGTACTCATGTTAGAACTAACGCTGTTGTTGCTACTTTTCATCGCTAATGGTTCGCCTATAATTGCACGCAATATATTCGCTAATCGATTTGCCTATCCCCTGGACGGTGGCCAATTATTGGGCGATGGGCAACCACTATTCGGTTATTCCAAAACAATTCGAGGTATTGTCGCATCGCTGCTATTGACATCCATCGCCGCACAACTGCTCGGTCTTAGCTGGCACATTGGACTAATGGTCTCTGCAGCAGCCATGTTGGGTGATCTGTTTTCAAGTTTTATAAAAAGGCGCCTAAAAAAACCGGTCAGCAGTCGATTTATTGGGCTCGACCAAATCCCAGAGTCATTGTTTCCTGTATTGGTCTGTAAATCACAATTAGCCTTGAGTGCAGCCCCTATCTTGTTGATAGTATTGGCATTTGTGTTAGGTGAGTTATTACTTTCGCGTATAATGTATAAATTAAAAATTCGCAGAAATCCGTATTAGCTAGTGCCCGTCCATAAACTCGCGTTTTTTTGTAGCCTGGATGAAACGCAGTGGAATCCGGGACGCCAAACCTTGGTTTTAACTCAGTATTCCCGGATTCCGCTAAGCTTCATCCAGGCTACATCACATCGGTATATCCGTTTATGGA
>Ga0316192_10001172_pt1 | contig 19392 bp, 14 predicted proteins | sample MerIslwburrow_MG_FD_204931 | JGI IMG/M metagenome (GOLD analysis project Ga0316192, IMG submission 204931) | Coastal sediment microbial communities from Maine, United States - Merrow Island worm burrow | ecosystem: Environmental > Aquatic > Marine > Coastal > Sediment | place: USA: Maine...
CGGCAGTGACTCCACCGATGCCGATGCCGATGCCGATGCCGATGCCGATGCCGATGCCGATTCCGATTCCGATGACGGCGATGGCACCAGCGACGAGACCGTGGCCGGCGCCGCCACCACGGCAGACCCGAACACCACGGAGCGGACCGCCACCACGGCAGACCCGAACACCACGGAGCGGACCGCCACCACGGCAGACCCGAACACCACGGAGCGGACCGCCACCACGGCATCGTTCGACTGCGAAGGCCTGTGTGCCCACATCACCGACGTCGAGGTGCTCGCCAACGGCGAGTTGGTCATCGACTGGGATGCGGTGAAATTCAACCCGCTCGAGACCGGTAACCACGCTCACTTCTACTGGAACATCTACGATGCCGAACAGGTCGGGACCAACAACGCCACCTTCGGAGCGGTACGAGGCGACTGGCAACTGACCGACGAGCAGCCCTTCTCAACCGCCGAGTCCAAGGTGGCGGTGGCCAACAAGCCGGCCGGGGCCACGGCGCTGTGTGTGGTGGCCGCCAACTCTGGTCACGGGGTGATAGACCCCGGAAACGCCGACTGTTTTGACCTGCCCTGATCCATCGCGTTTCGACGGATCACCGATCGTGGCTCTATTTTAGTTAGAGCCATGAACAACATGCGTGAAGAACGCCGCCCGCCGCAGCACGAGGTCACCGAGGTCGCCTCCGGTGTGCTGCGTATCCAACTCCCCATGAACATGCCCGGCCTGGGGCACGTCAACTGCTATGCCATAGAGGATCGCGACGGGGTGGCCCTCATTGATCCTGGCACTCCGAACCTGCGGTCGTGGGCTGTGCTCAAGCGCCGACTCGACGAGGCGGGCCTACCGCTGAAGCGGGTGCACACGGTGGTCATCACCCACTCCCACCCCGACCACTACGGGGCGGCTCAACGGATTCGGGACCTGACCGGGGCCGAACTCGTCACTCACGAACACTTCAAGACCTACTGGGACCCCCAGGAGGAGGACGACCTCGTTCGCGACATCGCCGTCGACAAGACCTACGACCAGCAGATGGGGGTTATCGAGTCGACGTTGATGAAGATGACCAACCGCGAGCGTCACTCACCGTGGGATCGCCCGGTGCCGTGGGGTGGTCCTCCTCCCGACAACCACTGGAAGGAGCGCTTCCGGTGGCGCATCCTGCCCTTGATGCTGAGCAAGGTGTGGCAGCCGCCAAAACCGTCGAAGCGGGTCACCGACGGTACCGTGCTGCACCTCGGTGACCGTGAGTGGGTTTCGGTCTACACCCCGGGCCACACCGTCGACCACCTCTGTCTGCTCGACCCCACCGAGGGCATCTTCGTTTCCGGTGACCATCTACTGCCCACCATCACCCCCCACATCTCCGGGTTGACCTCGCAGAAGGAACCACTGGGTGACTTCTTCTCCTCGTTGGAGCGTATGCACACCTTCGAGGACGTCAAGGTCGTGCTGCCGGCCCACGGTCTGGAGTTCAACGACCTCCCGGGTCGCTCAACCGAGATCATCGAGCACCACAAGGAACGTCTGGCCATTCTGGTCGACGCCGCAGCCCATGCCCCCCACAACGAACTTACGGTGCCCGACTACTCCAAGCACCTGTTCAAGCCCCGTTCATGGGGGCCAATGGCCGACAGCGAGACGTTCGCCCACCTCGAACACCTGCGCCAGACAAGTAAGGCCACCACCAGGGTGGTGGACGGCGAACTGCGCTACCAGATCACCGACTCATAGCGGGGCCGGAGCGGGTCCGATCCGGCTGGTCGGGGTCCGATCCGGCTGGTCGGGGTCCGATCCGGCTGGTCGGGGTCTGATCCGGCTGGCCCCGCACGCGGGTCCACTCAGTCCCCCTCGTCGAAGCTGACGAGGATGGCGGCGTTGGCGATAACGAGGGTGTCGCCCCCGGCGGGGGCGACAACGTCGAGCCCGCCAACGGTTGGTGTCACGGTGATGGTGCCGTAGGGAACCTCGGCGGCGATGGCGTCGACATCGATGGCGTCGGGGTCGGCCACGGCAATGACCACCTCAACGTGCATGTCGTGGCGGGTCTTGCCCGCTGCGGCGAAGAAGTTCAGGCTGCTGTGGCGCAGGGCGTCCGACACCGCCCTGCGAGCCGCCTTGGTGTAGTCGCCGCCGTGAACGTCGACTCCCATCCCCATCTCGGTTACCCATCTGACCAGTGCCATGGCCGCTCAGGCTACTGCGCCACCCATTGTTCGGGCACGCCCGCTGTGCCGTGGGCGCCCGGCCGTTGAGCGCTTCCGCCATCTGGCACGCCCTCAAGTCGAGCGCGCCCGCCGTCGGTGACCTCGGCTATTCCAGAACCCCGGCGATCACAAGCTCGGCGATCTGGTCGCCGTCGTAGCCCAGCAGCTCCGAGAGGATCTCGAAACTGTGCTCACCCCACAACGGCCCGGGCCGGCGGGGCGTGCCATCGCTGCGGGACAGGCGGAATCCGAACTGCTCGGCCCAGGTGTGTCCGTAGACCTCATGTGGTACCTCGTGGAAGTGGTCCCGGTGCAATAGCTGTGGGTCGGCGACGACCTCGGGGCTGTTCTGCACCTGGTGGGCTGGTACACCCCTGGTCTGCAACTGGGCCTGCAGTTCGACGGGGTCCCGACCTGCGGTCCAGGCCGAGATCAGCCCGTCGAGTTCGTCCTGGCGCTGCAATCGGGCCGCAACGTCGAGCGCTGCGAGTTCGGGCCGGCCGATCTCCGAGGCCAGGGCCTGCCATTGCTCGTCGGTCTCGCAGGCAATGGCGATCCAGGCATCGCAATCGGGTTCGCCTGCGGGGTAGGCCCCGTGGGGCGCCATCCATCGATCGGCGTTACCCAACCGGGATTGGCCGTTGCCGTTGACCACCTGGTCGAGGATGGCTTCGGACAGGAAGTGGATGCCCCCTTCGGCCTGGGAGAAGTCGAGGCTGAGCCCCTCACCGGTGCGGGTCCGCTGGTCGAGGGCGGCCATGATCAATGCCGCCGTCAGGCGGGGCGAGGTGGCATCGGTGTAGGCCAGGAACGGTCCTGCCGGGAGGCGATCGGGCCAGCCCGTCACCTCGTAGTAGCCGCCCATGGCCGCCCCCATGTTGCCGAACCCGGGGATGGGGGAGAGGGGACCGGAATGGCCGAACAGTGTGGTCGAAACCGTGATCAGCTGGGGGTTGACGGCGTGCAGGTCGTCGTGGCCGAGACCGAGCCGTTCCAGCACCCCGGGAGAGAAGGCGTTGATGACCACATCGGACTTGGCCGCCAGGTCAAGCACCACCTGGCGCGACTCGGGCACCTTCAGGTTGATCTGCAGGCTCTCTTTGTCGGCATTGATCGAGTGCCATTGCTGGCTGCCCTCGGCTCCATCGTCGCCCATCACCCGTGATAGGCCCGATGAGCGCACCTGGTCGGGCCGCGTCTGCGATTCGACCCTGATCACCTTGGCCCCGTAGTAGGCCAGCATCCGGGTGGCGAAGGGCCCGGCGTAGACCCAGGTGAAGTCGATAACCGTGATCCCCTCCAGCGGCCTGGTCCGCGTCGGTTGGGGTTTGACGGCGCCGAGCGGCACCGCGGTGCGCTGCTCATTCTGCACCTCGATCGTGTGTTGCCCGATGCGAGGGGGTGGGCCCAGGCGGTGCACCCCGGCCTGGGTCGGGACCCCGGCCTGTTCGGTCGAGGTGCCGTCGGCCCGTTTGCTGTGGACCCACGGCCCGGGGAAGCGGACCGGTTCGTCGAAGCCGTCGATGTCGACCTCGTCCCAGAAACCCCGGGCCTCGTAGTGCTCGCTGGCCACCACATCGGCCGGGGTGGTGACGGGCACCATCAACAGCTTGTCCCGGCGGGCCATGGCGAACAGTTCCGCCTTGGTATGGCGGGCGATGGCCTTGGCCACCCCCGCCGCCGTTCGCTTGGCGATGTCGGCCACGTCGTCGAGCTCGCGGCCCTCCATCAGGTCGATCCAATCGATGGCCGCCAGATCCGGGTCCAGATCGCCCTCGGCGGCGGCCCAGGCCAGGATGCGATTGGTGAACGAGCCGACAAGAACTCCGGGCAGGAACGTGAGCGTCATGTGCCCGTCGATGGCTTCGTAGACGAAGCGGAACTTGACCACACCGAGCAGTTCAAGGCCACCGCCGGTCCGCTGGGCCGGCGGGTTGTCGCACAACGCCGGAGCCAGCCAGCCCTGGGCCGTCAGCATCATGGCCTCCTGGGCCGAGACGTCGACATGTTGACCGAGCCCGGTCTGGGCCCGGTCGGTGAGGGCGATGAGGATGGCGCAGGCCGCCTCGGCCGCGGCATTGACCCAGATCTGGGGCACGCTGATCCGTACCGGGGCCCGGTCCTGGTAGCCATTGAGGGCCATCTCACCCGCCGCGGCGTTGATGGTGAGGTCGGTGCCGACCCAGTCGGCCTTGGGGCCCTCGGCCCCGAATGGGCTGAGCGACACCGTGATCAACCCCGGATTGTGACGGCGGGCCTCGGCCAGATCGACGTTGACCGATGTTCCCAACGATGCCCCGCTTTCGATGACGACGTCGGCCCCTGTCACCAGTTCGAGAAACTCGGCGGTGCTGTCAACCACCACGGAACGTTTCCCCCGGTTGTAGGCCCAGTGGTTCAGAGCCCGCTCCGGATCGGGTTCACTCCCGGCCCAGGGGCCACGGTGGCGGGAACGCTGCCCCTCGGCGGGCTCGACGGCAACGACGTCGGCCCCCAGTTGGGCCAACAAGAAGCCGGCAAAGTGGCCTCGGTCGTCGGTCAGGTCGAGCACCCGGTAAGGGGAAAGCATTGAACGGTCCTCTCGGTTCTGCGGCGTGCAAGAGTCTGGCCCAACTGCGGTCGCGGTGCCTGCCCGGTCGGGACCGGATCGGGCAAAATCGTGGTCCGGGTGTGACAACGTCGTGGTCGAACGCCAGACTTCTCCCTTGTCCCGGACGGTGTTCGGGTCGCGTTTCGCAGGCTCGATTCGGGGCCTGATGTGAAGCCAGCAAATCGAGGAGCAGAAGTGACCGTCGATGCCGAGGATCAACCCCATCTCACCGCCCACGAGCGGGCAACACCGATGCTGGCCGACCGCAGTGGCCCTCTGGCCGATGTGCGGGTCATCGATCTGACCCAGGCCATCGCCGGGCCGTGGAGCACGATGATGTTGGCCGATCTCGGTGCCGACGTGATCAAGGTTGAGGGTCCCCGGGGCGATCTGCAACGGCCCATGGCTCCCTACACCCTCGACGACGAGATCAAGGCCTACGGCGGCTCGTTCTCCTCCTACAACCGCAACAAGCGGGGGGTAGTTCTCGACCTGACCGACGCCGAGGACCGGGAACGCTTCCTGGAGCTGATCGAGACCGCCGATGCCCTGGTCGAGAACATGCGGGCCGGGGTCATGGACGGGTTGGGCCTCAGTTACGAGGTGCTACACGAACGCAATCCCCGTCTCGTCTACGGCGCCATCCGCGGGTTCGGCGATCCCCGCACCGGGGAGAGTCCGTACGCCGACTGGCCCGCCTATGACGTGATCGCCCAGGCCCATGGCGGGCTGGTGTCGATGAACGGCAGCGGACCGGACGAGCGGGTCCAGGTCGGACCGTTCCTGGGCGACATCTACCCCGGCACCGTCGGCGCCCTGGCCTTCCTGGCCGCCATTTATCACACCAAACGAACCGGTGAGGGCCAATTCGTCGACGTGGCCATGACCGACTCGATCATGGCCATCGCTGAACAGGGCGTGATGCGCTACAGCTACATGGGCCGGGGCGACACGCCACCCAGTGGCAACAGCAGCGACTTTGTGGCCCCCTTCGACGTGTTCGACACAGCGGATGGGGCCGTCGCCATAGCCTCGCCGACCAACAAACACTGGCGGGAGCTGGCCCCCATCATCGGCCACCCCGACTTGGCAACCGACGAGCGAACGGCCTCACCGCGGGGCAGGGTCAAGAACCGGGAGCTGGTCGACACTGCCCTGGCCGAGTGGGTCGCGGCCCGCACCAACGCCGAGGTACTCGAAGCTCTTGGGGGCAAGGTGCCGGTGGGCGTGGTCAACAAGCCAGGTGATCTGTTCAGTGATGATCACGTGGCCTCGCGCGACATGTTGGTGGCCGTCGACCAGCCAAGCGGGCGCCCGATCGTGCAGGTCAACACCCCCATGCGGTTCTCCGAGACCGGCACCGGGATCTATCGCCGGGCCCCGATCCTGGGCGAACACAACGACGAGGTCTTCGACGAGATCGCCGCTGAGGGAGCGGACTTGACCGAAGGGTCTTGAGTTTGGGTCGGTGTGCCTACGACAGCGCTGGGTACCCGGATCACCATGGAACTCGGGCCCGATGTCTTCTCCCCAGAGGTTGGGGCTGGGCTGGTGGTCGTGGCCGGTTCGGAATCGACCGGCCCTACCGATCGCGACATTGTGTTCTCGCGGGCCTCGAACCTGATCGGTCCCCAGGCCGATCTGGTTCTCGATACCCCCGGATCCCCCGAGCCAAGCGAGGAGCAGCTCTGGGATCCCGATCGCATCGACGACTGGCTTGCTTCTCCGCCCGCTGGGGTTGAGATGAGCGACGTCACCGACGTCGAGGTCGGCGGTATGTCGGCCAAGCAGTTCGACCTTACGCTGGCCGACGTCGAGGGCTGCGAGGAAGGGGCTCCCTGCGTGCCGTTGGTCCAGGCTGGTTCGAACACCATGGCCGTCTGGAACAACGGCTCGACCATGCGGTTCTTCTGGGTCGACCAGGGTGACGCGAACCCTCTGGTGATACGGGTCGGCAGCGTCGAGGACACCGTCTGGACGGAAACGGTTGACGTCATCATGGCTTCGGTGGTCCTGGGGACTCCCTCCCCGCCCCCGGATCAGTAGCGACCGTCGGCGAGGTGTGGCCACGCCCGGCTTGCCAGCGGACCATCGTGTCGCCTTGGCGCAACGGAGCGTTGGGGTCCATGCTGGACCGACCCGTCCAACAACTTGACCAGGACGAGTTCCACCATAAGGAAGGCCCGCTCATGCAGACGTTGTTCATTGGAGGACAGGTTTTTGACGGGCGGTCCGAACCAGTTGAGGGCCATGGCGTGCTCGTTGACGGCGACACCATCATCCGCTTCGCCCCGGCCGCCGAGTTCGAAGGGTTCACCGGCACCGTGGTCGACACCACCGGGGCCACCTTGATGCCCGGACTGATCGATTGCCATGTTCACCTCTGCCTTGGTGGTGAGGCCGATCCCCGCCTCATGCGTGAGGGCATGGGATCGGGCCACCTGGTCATGTCTGCCCTCAAGCGGGCTCAGGACACCCTGGCCGGAGGGGTGACGGCGATCCGGGATTGTGGGGGTAAGGATTACCTTGAGTTTGCCGTTCGCGACGCCTGCAACAGTGGCACCCAGATGGGGCCCACGATCCGGGCTGCGGGGCGCATGATTTGCATGACCGGAGGACACGGCAATTCGATCGGTCGTGTGGCCGACGGGGCCGACGACGTGGTCCGGGCCGTACGGGAGCAGATCCACTCCGGCTCCGACTTCGTCAAGCTCATGGCCACCGGCGGGGTGCTGACCCCAGGGGTGAACCCCGAGGACGCCCACTTCACCTTCGAGGAGATATCGGCCGGCATCGCTGAGGCGCAGCGGTTCTCCAAGCGAACGGCTAGCCACGCCCAGGGCACCGAAGGCATCCTCAACGCCACCCGGGGCGGGGTCGACAGCATCGAGCACGGCATGTTCATGACCGATGAATGTGTCGAGGAGATGCTCAAACGAGGCACCTACCTCGTGCCGACCCTGGCCGCCGGGCACCGACTGGAGCAGGACGAGGCGCTGAGGACCAGCCTGCCGGACTATGTGCAGATCAAGATCGACCGCATACTGGGGCGCAGCGCAGAGTCGTTGAAGCTGTACTACGACGCCGGGGGCAAGGTGGCGATGGGAACCGATGCCGGGGTGCCGTTCTGCCTGCACGGCGAGAACGCACGGGAGCTGGAGCACATGGTGAACGCCGGTCTGCAGCCGATCGACGCCCTCATCGCAGGCACGGCCAACGCCGCCGATCTGTTGGCCCTCGACAACGAAGGCACGATCGCCGATGGCACGGCGGCCGATCTCCTGATCGTTGATGGCGATCCGACGGTCGACATCTTGATGGCGGCCCGTTCGGACAACCACCGGATGGTCATCAAACGGGGGGCCACCGTGGTTGACCGGACTCCGTCAACATCGGAGGCGGCCTCGAACGGGGCGCAGCGGGTCAGTCAGGCTGCGGGCCAGCAGCCATAGCGGCACCAGGGGCATACCGGCACCAGCCGTGCCGCACACCGGAGATCAGTAACGCAGCGTGACGGTACGGTGGTGCCGGCCCAGGGAGTCGGCCAGAGGGCCGAGCACGGCTTGGGACCAGAGGTGGTAGTCGAGTCCCGGGGCGGTAACCGGGTTGCCTGCGGCGTTGAGGGCCGACCGCAAGTGTGCTCCGGCGTACACCGTGGCCCAGCGGATGGCGTGTTCGGCCTTGCTGCCGGCCGCTATCAGTTGCTCGCCATCGATCATGGCCGCCAACTCGGCGTCGTACCCGATGACACCGAAATGGCGAAAGACCCGGGGCAGCATGTAATCGGGGTAGACCGGGAAGTTCTCGTAGTTGGTGAACGACCAGTCGACCCCGGCGGCCATGATGGCGGCGGCCAGATGCGGCAGTTTGTCGAACGGAAGAACCCCAACCGGGGTTTCGGGGCGGTCCTGGTAGCCGGGAACGGTCTCGATCAGCAGTTCGACCACCCGGGATGCATCCCGATCGGCGGTCTCGACGAGGTTCGCCGTACCGCCATTCCAGTGCTCGATGAGGGTGCGGGCCACCTGTCGTAGGGTTTGCACCCGCTCGGGAATCAACTGCAGGGTGCCGTGTCCGTCGAACAGGGCCAGTCCGTCGTCGTTGCTCAGTTGGGCGACGCGATCCAGATCGATCCCGTCGTCGCTGATGAGTCGGGTGAAGGCGGCGAAGATGCCCGGCGCGTCGTCGAGCCAGAGGTCATGGTGGCGGGTGCGCCACATGTCCTCGCCCTCGGGGGGCCAGAGACAGGCCAGCACCGACACCGAGAGGGTCACATAGTCGAACCACCATCGCTCATCGCGCTCGGTCGGGGTTCCCGGATAGTCGAACGCCGGTAGTGGCATCGGGGTGTCGGCCCATTGTTGGGCCAGTGCCTGCAACGCCTCGTGGCTGACACCGACGCCCCACTGCGATGGTGGCGGTTCTGCTTGCAGGTCAATCAGCACCGGCTCAGTATGCCCGGTCGGCCGGTGCCGATCGATCACAGAGTGTGTCGGCAAGCCATCGAACCGGTCAAGGCGTGCCCTGGTGTTGCCGACACACCCAGAGTGGGTACTCGTAGCGAACTTGAGGCGTTGCTGGACCAGTCCTCGGGGTCGGTGATCTGTGTTGACCCGTTCGGCTCCCAGTTCGTCGATCTCCCCTCGGTGCTGGCCCCGTACGAGGATCGTGTGCTCACGGTCATGGCCAATCCCGTTGAGTTGTTCGCCAAGGGATCGCGGGTTAGGGCGGTGGTCGCTTTCGGCCAGGCACGGGCTCGCGGCCGTGGTTCCTGCGTTGCCGTGCTCGGGGACGGATCCGAGGTCGCCGTCGAGGTGTTCAACCTCGAAGACGAACTCGGCTGCTACATCGGGGTGTTTGGGGCCAAACCGGGCCAAGCCGATGAAGGTGGTCGCTGGGATCAGGAGCTACGACCGAGACGGGCCACCTATCGACTAACCGACAGCGGCATCATCCTCGATGTCGACCCGGCCTTCACCGGCGCCCTCGATTGGTCGCCGGAGGACGTCGTTGGCCAGTCGATGTTGGGATTTGTGCACCCCGACACCCACGAGCAGGGCATCGCTACCTGGATCGAGATGCTAAGCGGCAACTCGAACCAGGCTCGGGTCCGGCACCGATTCCGAACCAAGGGTGGTGAGTTGGTGTGGATGGAGGTGACAAACACCAGCCATCTCGACGACCCCGACACCCCCCACGTGGCAGCCGAGATCGTCAACATCTCCGAGGAGATGGCCTTCCAACTCAAGTTGCAGCAACGTGAGGCCATGTTGAAGAGCCTCACTGATGCGCTTCCCAGCGGTGTGCTCCACGTCGACGATGAAGGGGTGAGTGTGTTTCACAACCCCCGCTGGATCGAGCTGACCGGTTGTGGGGAGCACGTGACGATCAATTGGCTGCTCGATGCCGTGGCCCAGCCTGATGCGCTTGGTCGAGCCTTGGGCGCCAACGCCGAGGCTGATATCGAGATCGACTTTCCTCGGCCGCTCGGTCCCTGCCGGACCGGGGTGCTCCGGCTTCGGCCCCTGGGCCGATCCGGCGACGGCGATGGTCTGTTGTTGACCCTCGATGACATCACCGAAGCCCAGGCGTACCGCAATGAACTCAAGGAGTTGGCCCGCCGCGATGCGATGACGGGGGTGCTGAACCGGCTTGGACTCGAGGAGGAGCTGAATGTGCTTCTCGACGGTCTTGGACCAGTCGACGAGGTGGACTCGCCTCCGCCTGCGGTGCTCTACATCGATCTGGATCGTTTCAAGGCCATCAATGATCAGTTCGGTCACGCCGTCGGTGATGAGGTGCTGCGCCTGGTGACCGAGCAGATCTCGGCAGAGCTGCGCCCCGGCGACCTGATGGGCCGGCTCGGGGGCGACGAGTTCCTGGTCGTACTGTTGTCGGTGTCCGAGCAATCGAACCTGGACGAGGTCGCGGCGCGCATCGAAGGCCAACTGCCGACGTTGGGCCAACGTTTCACCCAGCCGGTCGAGATCGGGGCCACCGTTGGCACCGCCATCGCCCGGGCCGGGGACGATTTCGACCAGCTGGTGTCCCGAGCCGATGCTGAGATGTACTGCCGCAAGAGTTCCTCGACCAGACTCCCAGCGGCTCCCGACACTGCGAACCACTGAGTCGGGTGTAGACCGCGGCGCGGTAGCTCGGCGGACCCTGGTCGCTACTCCTCCAAGTCCAGCTCCCCGGCAATGGAGATAAGTTCGCCGCCGTCGATGTTCATGATGTTGCCCGTCATCCACGACGCACCGGCCACGAGATAAAGGGCGGCCTCGCCGATGTCTGACGGCTCACCGAGGCGACCGAGGGGGAGGGCGTCGGCGATGGCCTGGCCGCGGGGGCCGTCCCACAGGACCTTGGCGAAGTCGGTGCGGATAAGGCCGGGAGCGATGCAGTTGACCCTCACCTTGGGCCCGAGTTCGGCTGCCAGCTGGCGGGTCATGTGCATCAGGGCGTCTTTGAACATGCAGTAGACGCCGAGGGCCTCGCTGGTGGTGTGCCCACCGACGGAGGCGATGTTCACCACCGCGCCCCCGTGCTCCTTCATCCACTTGGTCCATGCCACCTGGGTCCACTGCAGGGGAGCGCGCAGGTTGACCTCGTAAGTCTTGTCGAGGCGGGGCATGTCGACATCGATCATGGGTCCGGCCCACGGGTTGGTTGCGGCGTTGTTGACCAGGATGTCGGCGCTGCCGAAGCGGGCGATGGTGCCGTCGATGACCCGATCGGCCTCCTCCAGCTGCCCGATGTGGGCGGCGATGAAGTCGATGTCGCCCTCGCAGTCGGCCAGTTCGGCCACCGCCGCCTCACACTTCTCGACCTTGCGGGAGGTGATCATGACGTTGGCGCCGGCGTCGGCAAAACACTTGACGATGCCTTTGCCGATACCTGCTGATCCGCCGGTGACGATTGCGGTCTTGCCGTCGAGTCGAAGATCCATTGATTTGTTCCTGTCTCTGTGTCTGGGCCGACTGGTCGAACGCTAGCGCGATGTTGGCATCAATACCGCGTGGAGCCCGGGGCTCGTTCGACCCTGCTGGTCGCGGCCCGGTCGGGCCTGCGCCATTTCCCGGTGGTGTGGCCCGTTGGCTAAGGTCGCGTCGGCCCCGGGCGAACCTATGTTGCCTGACCGAACCTGTAGGAGAAGCAATGATGCAACCTCTGGAACTACGTCGCAGCAGCGGTGCCATCGTGTTGATGATCTACCGGGGCGACTGGTGACCCTATTGCTGCGCCCAGCTCGTGCGGCTGGCTACGAACTACGACCGCATCCACGGCGCCGGGGCCGAGGTGGTGGCCGTCAGCGTCGACGATGACGTTCGGCAATCGGGAATGGCCGCCCGCTGGGGGCTGACCCACACACGACTGGTCTCTGATCCCGGGGGCGAGAACATCCTCCAACCGCTGGGTTTGTTCGACCCCAAGGAGCGGGGCGGGATCGCCCTGCCCGGCATGATGATCGTCACCCCCGACGGCACCGAGGTCTACCGCTACCAGGGACGCGATTTCGCCGACCGGACCAACGACGACGATCTGTGGTCGGCTCTCGACCAGCTTGATCTTCCAGCGGTTGAGCCCGGCCCCTGGACCCCGACTGAACCCGTTCCCGAGGACCTTCGGGGCTACTTCCGCCCGAGCGACTTCGGGGTCTACTTCCGGGGGAACCGGTTTGCCGCCGTTGCCATCGGCTCGCGCCTCGACAATCCTGAAGCCGCCGCGGTGGCTCGTCAGCACCGCAAGATGGCCGAGGCCAGCCTTGAGGCCTGGGATCAGTGGCGAGGCACGATTCACTGAGAGCAGAACACGTCGCCGGCGGGCACGACGAGGCCCGGGGAGCGGCCTCCGCCCCCGTCGGGAGGTGACTCGCCGGGCGACACACTAGGTTTGCTTCACCGGCCTGCGAACACCGTGGTGCCGTTGCGTCAAAGGGATGGTCTTGCGGTGCGCGTTGATGAGAAATTCCTGAGCCAGATCCGATATCGGTGCATTGGCCCGACGCGGGGCGGGCGGGTCGTTGCCGTTGCCGGCGACCCCCATCATCCCGGTGTTTTTTACTTCGGTGGCGTTGCTGGTGGCGTATGGAAGACCAACGACGCAGGCCAGTACTGGGAAAATGTCTCCGACGGTTTCTTCGAATCGGCTTCGGTCGGGGCCCTGGCCGTCGCCCCATCTGATTCCAACGTGATCTATGCCGGGATGGGGGAGGCCACGATCAGGATCGATGTCTCCCACGGCGACGGCGTCTACCGCTCAACCGACGCCGGTCGGACCTGGCACCACCTCGGCCTGGCCCCCACCCGCCACATCGGCGAAATACAGGTCCATCCCACCGATCCCGACACCGTCTACGTCGCCGCCCTGGGCCACGCCTCGGTCGACAACCCCGAGCGCGGACTCTACCGCTCGACTGATGGGGGCCAGAACTGGGAGCTGATCCTGCACGTCAGCGACGGGGCCGGGGCCATTGACGTTTCGCTCGACCCCGGCAATCCTCGCATCCTGTTCGCCGCCATGTGGCAGGCCCGCAGGAACTTCTGGTCGATCAACAGCGGAGGCCCCGACAGCGGCCTCTGGCGTTCGCTCGACGGGGGTGACACCTGGGAAGACATCAGCACCAACTCCGGGCTCCCGAGTGGGACGTTGGGCAAGATCGGGGTTTCGGTCTCACCAGCCCAATCGGGGCGGGTGTTCGCCCTGGTCGAGGCCGAAAAGCGCAAGCGGGGCCTTTACCGGTCCGACGATGTCGGTGAGACATGGGAGAAGGTGTCATCAAAGCCCGAGTTGACCTGGCGCCCCTGGTACTACCAGCACGTCGAGGCCCATCCCACGGACCCCGACACCGTGTTCGTCATGGACATGAAGGCGTGGAAGTCCATCGACGGTGGCAAGAACTTCGAGCAGCTGCACACCCCCCACGGAGACAACCACGGTCTCTGGATCGATCCCGGCAACCCGGACCGCATGATCGGCTGCGACGACGGCGGGGCCTGGGTCTCGTTCAACGCGGGCGACTCGTGGTCGACGATCTACAACCAGATGACGGCCCAGTTCTACCATGTCGCCGTCGATGATCAGTACCCGTACCTCGTTTACGGATCGCAGCAGGACAATTCGAGCATCGCCGTACCGAGCCAGACTGGTAAGGGGGCCATCAACTGGGGCGACACCTACCCACCGGGCACAGCCGAGAGTGGCTATGTTGCCCCCAAGCCGGGGGACCCCAACATCGTCTATGTCGGGGCTATCGGCAGCTCACCCGGTGGGGGTGATGCCCTGCAGCGCTACGACCACACAACCAAGCAGATCCAACTGGTCAGCGTGTGGCCCGAGCGGGCACAGGACGGGAACTCGGCCGAGGTTCGCTTCCAATGGACCTACCCCATCGTGTTCTCCCCCCAGAACCCCGACGTGCTCTACGCCACCGGCAACAAGGTGTTCCGTTCAATCGACGAGGGCCATAGCTGGGAAGCCATCAGCCCCGACCTGACCGTGGCCGATCCCGAAACCCTCGGCGTGTCCGGTCCGTTGACCATGGACTCCGCCGGGGCTGAGATGTACGCCACGATCTTCTCCTTCATGGCCTCGGCCCAGCGGCCGGGCACCCTCATGGCCGGCTCCGATGATGGGCTGGTCCACGTGAGTTTCGACGAGGGAGGCGAGTGGACCAATGTGACCCCACCCGACCTGCCCAAGTTCTCCCAGGTGACGATGATCGCCGAGTCGCCCCACGAAGAGGGAACGGTGTACCTGACGGCGGCTCGTCACAAGATGGGCGACTACGGCCCGTATGTGTACCGCAGCAACGATTTCGGCTCCTCCTGGACCCGGATCTCCGATGGGCTCCCTGCTGACGATTTTTGTCGGGTCATTCGCGAAGACCCCAACCGCCGGGGCCTGCTCTATGTCGGCACCGAACTGGGGATCTACGTCTCCTTTGACGACGGCGCCCATTGGCAGTCGCTCCAGGGCAACCTTCCGGTGTGCCCGGTCTATGACCTGGTGATCAAGGACACCGATCTCGTCGTCGCCACCCACGGGCGTTCGTTCTGGATACTCGATGACCTGACCCAGCTGCACCAGATGGGTGACGAGTTGGCCTCGGCCGACAACCACCTGTTCCAGCCGAGATCGGCGGTGAGGGCTCCCGTCGACCTGTTCGCCGACTTCTGGGGCGACCCTGGGGGTAAGAACTACCACGTCACCATTGGCCAGAACGCCACCTTCTACCTCGACAAAGCCGAGACCGGTCACCAGCGAAAGCGTGTCATCGACGCCGGTGAAGACCTGGAACGAGGGGTGCGGGTGACCTATTTCCTGGGCGAGGCACCGGATGGGGAGGTCATCCTGACCATCCTCGACGGCGCGGGGGCTGAGATTGAAACCTTCGCCAGCACCATTCCGGCGGAGGCCGAAGATCGGGAGGGCCTCTACATCACCGCCGATGAGGGGATGAACGCCTTCCAGTGGCCCATGACCTATGCCGCCGGGGAGAAGATGGTCGACACCAAGTTCCACCCCCGTCCGCCTGGTCCGTTGGCCCCTCCCGGTACCTATCAGGCCCGGCTCAGCGTCGGCGACTGGTCGATGACACAATCGTTCGAGCTGCTGAAGGACCCTCGGGTCACCACCAGCGATGCCGATCTTGTCGAACAGTTCGAGTTCCTGGCCAAGATCCAGGCCAAGTTGTCCGAGCTTGTGGTTGGGGTCAACACCAGCCGGGGCTTGAAGAAGCAGCTGGAGACCCTGATCACCAGGCTCGAAGGGATCGAGGGTGGGGCTGATGCCGTGGCTGGGGCCAAGGAGCTGGTTGCCAAGCTGGATGCGGTTGAGGGTGAGATGGTGCAGGCCGAACTTACCTCCGAAGGCGACTCGCTCAACTACCGGGAGATGCTGTTTGAGAATCTCAGCGGGTTGGTGCCGGTTGTCCGTAGCGCCGACAAGAAGCCGACCACCCAGTCCTACGCCGTCTACGACAAGATGGCAGGCCAGGTCGATGATCGCCTGGGCGAACTCCAGGCGCTGCTCGACGGTGACCTGGTTCGGCTGAACAAGCAGGTCGCATCCATGGGCGTCGTCGTCGTCGGCATGTGATCGCCGCGCGGTCGGAGGTGCCGTGGAGATCCTGACCGCGGCTCTGGTTCTCGTTCTCGTCTACGCCTCGTTCTCGGTTTCGGCCTCGGCCGGCCTTGGCGGGTCGCTGTTGCTGGTCCCCGCCTTGGCCCTGTTCCTGGGGCCCAAGGAGGGCATCGCCTTGGCTGCGCTGCTGCTGGCGGGGAACAACGTTCTGAAGATCATCGCCTACCGCCGCACGCTGCCCTTTCGGGCCGCGGCGGGGGTGGCGATCCTGATCGTGATTGGCGCCACCATCGGTTCAACGTTGTTGGTGAATACGTCCCAGGCCATCGCCACGGCCGCCGTGCTGGTGATGTTCGTGGTGTCGGTGGTGGCCGAACGGCATGACTTCGGTCGAATACGGGCCGGGTTCGTTCCGTTCCTGGCTCTCGTCTCGGGGGCATCGAGTGGCTTTTCCGGCACGTCGGGGCCGTTGAAGGGGGTCGCCATCCGTAACCTTGGCCTCGATCGACGCCACTTCGTCGGCGCCGCCTCGTTGGCATCGTTCGCCGGGGACGCAGCCAAGACGGCCATCTTCGCCGACGCCCAACTGCTTGGTCGAACCTCGGTGCTGCTGGCCGTGGCCGCCCTACCCCTGATGGCGCTTGGGACCTGGACCGGCTCGACCATCAACGCCCGAACCGGCGAACGGAATTTCGCCGTGCTGTTCTGGACGGTCATGGCCGGTTACAGCGTGCGCCTCGGCGTGCTGTTGCTCTGAACTTGGGCTGGACGCTGATGGCTGTCCATATCCCCACCTTCTTGCTTGGGGTCCGGGTGAGTCTCTGGTAATGTCCAGACAACAGTTCTGACGCGGGGCGCGATCAGGCTGGGTCCTTGGGAGTAGCCGGGGTTTTAACGAGCCTGGATCTGTTCTTAGGGAGAGATCTCGATGAATCGTGGTTTACGCCACACACTTGGCGTGTTGGCTATCGTTCGAGCACCGAAACCGTTGCACCATCGACCCCCGCTATCCCAGGAGGGTCGAATCCTCCGACTGGCGGGGCCACCCGGCCGGTGCCCTCGATCCAACCACCGAGCGAGCCGATCCGCACGATCGACGGCTTGACCGGACACGTTCGCGCCGCGGGCCTCACCCGGGTGGATGAGGTCATCGCTGCCCTGCCCGAGGACATACGGGGCCAGCTCTCCATGATGTCCAACAGCCGCAGCAGGTACAAGGCAAGCGTCGATCACCCCCGTCTCATCCTGTACGGCGACACGGCGCGTTTCATTGTCGGTATCAGCTCCCATCCGGACGATCCCCTGCGCGAGACCATCGAGATGGCCGAACTCCTTCCCGAGGTGCGGAAGCTGGTCGGGGCCATCCCGGACCGGTTCGGTAATCTGGTTGCGCCTGGCAAGCCACGGGAATGGAGCAGCGAACGGTTTAACTACGTGCTGGCCCGTTCGATGACGCTGCAATTGAGCACTCGCATGCGCAACTCAGTTGCCTACGGGTCGAACCGTCGTGCTCTGATCCTCGCCCTTGAGTGTGGTGACGGAGACGCCCGTTCATTACCCGGATCCTCTCACCAGTGCTGGAGTTCATGGAGTTGAGCGAAGCGGCTACGCGAAGTGACTACCCGGCCCCCGAGCACCTCAGGTATCCGCAGTATAGGTCGAACCCTGTAGGTGGTTTTGGTCTGTTCTCCCACCTGGGACCGTTCGACAGCTACCCCGAATACACCGGGTTCGACTCCTTGACCAGGGATTCACCGGCGCACACCGACCTGTGCCAGGCCCTGCGTGGGTGATCATCGGTCCCTGCTCGCCCACTAGGGGCAAAGGATGCCAACGGCGGCGTCGGCCAGGACCTGGCATCCGGTGGTGATGTCGGTGTCGCTGCTGTTCTCGGCAAAGTCGTGGCTGATGCCGTTGATACTGGGGATGAACAGCATGGCCGACGGCAGGTGACGGGTCATAATCATGGCGTCGTGGGCCGCTGCACTCGCCATCTCGGTCCAGGCGCCGGGCACCACGGCCTCGGCGGCGCTGGCGAGGTGGGCCCGAAGAGCGGGGTCCATGGCGGCAGGGGCGACCGGTTCCCGGCGCCGGGCAGCAACAACGGTCACCCCGTCGACGTCGCTGACCTCTTCGGCCAGTGCCATGATCTCGGCCTCGATCGCCTCCATCATCTCCTGGCCAGGGTCGCGGAACTGCACCGTGAGTTCAGCGAAGCCAGGGATGATGCTCTCCGCTCCCGGTTCGAGCCGGGCGTTGCCGATGGTCCACACACTGTCGGGTCCGGCCATGGCCGCGATACGTTCCCGGAGCCGAACGGCGAAGTCGAACAAGGCCACTCCGGCGTCGCGACGTCGGGCCATGGGGGTCGTGCCTGCGTGATTCTGCTCCCCGGTGAAGGCGACGCTCAACGCCGCGATGCCGACGATCGAGGTAACCACGCCGATTCGTAGCCCAATCTCCTCCAGATGGGGTCCCTGCTCGATGTGGGCTTCGAGATAACCGACGTGGCGTTGGCGTTCGAGGTGCAGGCGCTCAACCGTCGTCAGGCCGACCCGCTCCAGTGCCGCGGTCACCGTCTCGCCCGCGGCGTTGGCATGACCCTGCTCGACCTCGGTCAGTTCACCGACGAAGGACGTGCTGCCCAGAAAGCTGGTGTAGGTGCCCTCCTCATCGGCCCAGGCCACGGTGTCGATGGCCAGGTGGCTGGTCGTCGGGTCCTGACCCAGGGTGTTGGCAACCTCGATGGCGTAGATCACGCCCAGGGCGCCGTCGAGCCAACCGCCCTGGGGTTGGGTATCGCAGTGGGAGCCAATGAGCAGGGCGGGGCCAGGATTGAGCGAGCGACCGACAACGTTGCCGACACCGTCGATGGTTGCACCCAGCCCGGCGGCCTCCATGCGCTCCCGAAGCCAACGCCGGGCCGCCATGTCGGCATTCGAAAACGTGGGTCGGACAACCCCAGTTCCCTGGGCCCCGAAGCTGCGCAGGGTTGTCAGATCGGCCAGCAGGCGGTCGTGATCGATGGTGGGCATGGGCCCCGACTGTAGGCGCCATGGGCCGGGTTGGACGCCGACACGAGATACTGATCGTTGGTCGGTCGCTCCGGCCTTACTGAGTTCCGGGAAGGAGCGCTCACCATGGAGTGGTTTGTTGACGGCAACAACGTGATGGGGTCGCGGCCCGACGGTTGGTGGAACAATCCGACCAAGGCCAAGGGTCGCCTGGCCCAGCAGGCCGCGGAGTGGTGTAACACCCATGACGACAGCGTCACCGTCGTCTTCGATCGGCCGGTGGCGGCCGAGGTGGAGATGCTCAGCGGAGGCAATCTGATGGTCACCTTCGCCCGCCGCGGCGGCCGCGACGCCGCCGACGACCACATCGTGACCCTCGTTGAGCAGACCTATGCCACCGTGGCCGACATCACGGTGGTAACCGCCGATCGGGGCCTGACCGCCCGCCTGCCGCCCGGAGTAGCGGTCATTGGACCCCGGCAGTGG